>Ga0182740_1000061_pt1 | contig 205274 bp, 187 predicted proteins | sample eDN5th37CKraftBY_FD_128872 | JGI IMG/M metagenome (GOLD analysis project Ga0182740, IMG submission 128872) | Enriched backyard soil microbial communities from Emeryville, California, USA - eDNA 5th pass 37_C Kraft BY (version 2) (version 2) | ecosystem: Environmental > Terrestrial > Soil >... | reverse complement strand
CTCTATCACGTGCTTGCCGCGGCGATCTTTGCCGAGGAAGGAGGTTCCAAGGCCGACGTCGAGCGTGAACGCGCTTGGCTCCTGGAACAGCAGCCGGCTCTGGTGGCCAACATTCGGCAAGAGACGTTGTGGCGGTTCGGCCGCCCAGAAGATGCCGAGCGGTTCCTCGGCTCGCTCAGAAAGGCAGGCCTGGGATTTCCCGATTACCCCAAGTAACGGGCCGCCGATCCCGCCCAGCTTATGTTCGATACGGTTATTTACCTTCTCATACGGTGAAACAACGGCACAATCTCGACAGATAAACGGGCTCGGGCCGCAAGGTCCGACGACATCGAGGAGGGAGTGCAATGACGAGCAGACGGAGCGTGCTGTTGGCAGCGACCGCTGTCGCGGCAACGGCGGTGTCGCTGAGACCGCGCGTGGCGCAGGCCGGGGACGAGGTGGCCGATTTCCTCTTCGTCCAGACTGCGAGTGCGATGACCTTCGACAAGGTGGCGAGCAAGCTGACGCTCGGAGGTGTCAGCCCTACGACGTTGTTCTTCTCTGACCGGCCCGAGCGCATCGCAGGGAACATGGACACGACCGCGTTCGTCCCGTTCTGGAGCAAGGGCAAGGACAGCTTCCTGACCGATCCGCCCAATGCCGACCTGTCGATCCTCGAGGGCGACAAGCTCCAGCAGGCCGTCGTCGTTCTTCAGAATCCCGAGCTGAGCGGCAGTGATCTGACCTACACGGTGAAGATGGTTGGCGGCGAGATGCCGGAGAAAGGCTCCGAGGTTTCCGTGTTCATCGACATCATAGGGATGCCGCTGACGCCGCTCTCCTATGCGGGCGTCGCGAGGCGTGGCTACCGCAGGGCGTTTTTATACTAGCGGTGGTAGCGCGGCGGCCGGCCCCGATCCCCCAGTGCAGCCGCTTCTGCCCAGTTTGAGACAATTCGAGACGGGAAAACAAGATGCACAGATTGACGGGAAAGAGCGCCTTACTCGCTTCGGCTGCCACGTTGCTTTTCTTGAGTCCGACCCATGCTCAAGAGAGGCAAGCGTATTTCGGAGAGACCCATGTCCACACAGGCTGGTCCTTCGACGCCTATATCTTCGGCAACACCCACACCGGCCCGGCGGACGCTTTGGCCTACGCCAAGGGCCAGCCGATCAAGCATCCGCTCGGCTACGACATCAAGATCGAGACACCGCTCGACTGGATGGGAGTCACCGATCATTCCGAATATGTCGGCACGGTCAAACTCGCCAATACGCCGGGTTCGCCGATCGCCAAGCTGCCGATCGCCCAGAAGCTTATCGTCCGCAACCCCGAGGACGTCCAGCGCATCTATCTCTGGCTCGGAACGACCATCACCGAGAACAAGCCGATTCCGGAACTGATTTCCCCCGAAGTGGCCGGAACCGTCTGGAAGGAGAACATCGACATCGCCGACAAGGCCAACGAGCCTGGCAAGTTCACGGCGTTCTGCTCGTATGAATGGACATCGACGCCGAACAACCGGAACATGCACCGGAACATCTTCTTCCGCGATTGCGCCAAGGTCCCGGAACTGCCCTACAGCTCTATCGATTCCGACAAGCCGGAGGATCTGTGGGACTGGATGGACCAGCAGCGTCAGGCTGGCAACGAGTTGCTCGCCATCTCGCACAACGCCAATCTGTCGGACGGCCACATGTTCCCGACCGATGTGGACGAAAAGGGGCGCCCGATCGATGCGGCATGGGCGGCCTCGCGAGACCGCAACGAACGGTTGACGGAGATCAAGCAGGTCAAGGGTGCGTCCGAGACGCACCCGGCGCTTTCACCGAATGACGAATTCGCGAACTTCGAAATTCTGACATATCTGCTTGGCGACCCCGCCGGACGCTTCCCGCATGTCTCCGGCAGCTACGTCCGGCAGGCGCTGAAGGACGGTCTTTCGATGACCGACGCGCGCGGCTACAATCCGTACAAGATGGGCTTCGTCGGCGGTTCGGACTCCCACAACACGGGCGTTCCCTATCGGCAAACGAACTTTTTCGGTGCCCACGGCAAGGCCGACGGCGACGTCAAGCAGCGCATGTCGGGCTTTGTGTTTGCAGGCCTCGACGTTCGGCTCGAAAACCCTGCCGGCCTGACCGGAGTGTGGGCCGAGGAAAATACCCGCGCGTCGCTGTTCGACGCGATGCAGCGCAAGGAGACCTTCGCCACCAGCGGCCCCCGCATTCAGGTGCGCGTCTTCGGCGGGCCCGACTGGAGCAATGTCGCCAACGAAACGGACTGGGCCAAGGTGGCCTATGCCCAAGGCGTGCCGATGGGAAGCGACCTCCCGCCCTTGCCGAAAGACCGGGCCCCATCCTTCATCGTTTGGTCCGTCAAGGATCCGACTTCGGGCAATCTCGACCGCATCCAGGTGGTCAAGGGCTGGACCAAGCACGGCCAGAGCTTTGAAAAAGTGTTCGATGTCGCCTGGGCGGGCAACCGCACGCCCGATCCGTTTACAGGCGTGGTTCCGCCGATCGGATCCACGGTGAACCTGACCAACGCCACATACACCAACACGATAGGAGCGGTTGAACTCAAAGGCATCTGGACCGATCCCGAGTTCGATCCGAGCCTGGACGCGTTCTATTATGTGAGAACCCTCGAAATACCGACGCCGCGCTGGACAACGATACAGGCTGCGGAGTTGGGTATCGCCCCGCCCGACAACGTAGCGGCGACGGTCCAGGAGCGCGCCTGGAGTTCGCCGATCTGGTATTCCCCGACCAAGGAGATACGCGAGGCGGCGGACAAGGGCACCACCGTGGCGAGCCTCAAGGAGCAAGGCGCGACAGCCCTCGGTCAGGCGGCGCTGACCGACCTCGTCGTCGGCAAAACGACCTGGGTGAAGAATACTGTCACAGGCGAGGTCTTCAGCATCTCCTGGACCAAGACCGGCCAACGGCTCATCAACAATGTGGGTGGTTCGTTGCCGCAGCCGAGTGAAGTCGGGGACGTGCTGCATGGTGGCCTGATGGGCAGCGGGACAGCCTACGAGATCAGAGACGACGCAATCGTGACCACTCTCAACAACACGCCGTTCGAAGTGAGGGTCTACAAGCACGGGGACAAGTATCTCGCGGCACGCAGCAACGAGTTCGGCTTCGCGAATTACGAGGTCGTGTCGACACCTCAAGTCCTGGATCCGTTGGATCAGCAGAAGCCGCCGTTCTGAAGCGGACCGAACAGGCCGGCCGCCGGCAAGGATTCCCGCGGCCGGCTTTGCTTTCTGATGGAGGCAAGCAATGCCAACGAGATCATCGACCAAGCAGACGCCACTCCTCCTCGTGACTGGCATCGTCGCGCTGCTGTTTGCGTTCGGCGGTCAGGCGTATGCCTGCGCCGTGTGTCTGAAGGGCATCACGATCACGCCCGGTCAGAAACTGGACTCGGCCGACAAGGCCGTACTCGCCCTTCCCTTGGCCAATCCCGGGCAATTCCACATTGTCGAGGTGATCAAGGGAGACGTGACAGCCGGCGCGACCATAACACAGCCCGGCCTCTCGGCCACGAAATCCGACCTCGTGATGTCCATGGACGGGCCCTTGGCGAGCCAAGAGGTTTCCCAGGCCTCGACCAAGAAACCGCTGTTGCTCGTCCGCGACAAGCTGTCCGAAGGATGGGCAAGCATCGGCGCGATCGATGCGGGATATGCCGGCTGGCTCCGAGAGCTTGCCGCCACAGGCCACGGTGGAAAGGGCCGGCCGACAGGAACCCCGGCGCTAGCCGCGCTCGTCGGAGCAAATTCCACAAATGTCGAATGGCTCGGACGTGTCGCGGTCGTCGCGCCGCAACTCGAGAGCACCGAACCGCTGGCCGCGGAGATCGCGTATGGCGAACTCGCCAGGGCTCCCTACGACGCCATTCGGACGCTCAAGCCACAGCTCGATGCAGCGAAAATCGCGACCTGGGTCGATGATCAAAAACTGGAGGCCCGGCTTCCAGCGTACGTGCTTCTGTTGGGCATTGTCGGCGGCCCTGGAGCGGCCAAGGAAATCGACCGGCGTATTGGTTCGTCACTGGACAAAGGAGAAACGGCGAACCTTTCGGCAGTACTCGCGGCAGATCTCGAGCTGCGCGGACCGAGCCGTGTCGACTGGCTCGAACAGACATTCTTCGCCGACCGCCGGCGGACCTTGCCTGAGATCGAAGCTGCCCTGCTGGCGCTCAGCGTCCACGGCGGAGCGGACACGGCAGTGTGGCGGGCAAGGGTTGTCCAAGCCTATCGCTACTTCATCAACGCGCGCAAGCCGATGGCAGGCTTTGTGGCCATGGAATTGGCCAATTGGGGAGCCTGGGAGGTTACCGCCGACTATGTCGAAATCATGCGCTCGAAGGCGGTGAAGGACCCCGCCGGCGAGTTCGCGATCCTCAGCTACCTCCACGAAAGCCCGGCGACAGCAGCGGTAGCGGCATCCCAGTCGTCGCCCGGTCGACAGGAATAAGTCACGGATGAAGCTGCTCCCAATCACGCCGGACGACGGCCTGCAAGGCACTCGAGCAGCTGCGGCGCCATCTCGCGGGTGGGCACGCCTTCTGCGCGAGCCACTTGTTCATTTTCTCGTGGTGGGCGCCCTCCTGTTTGGCGCATATCACTTCGTCAGCGGCGAACGGGACGCAGGACCCGACGGGCAAAAGATCGAGCTGACGCAGAACGATATCCGCCAACTTGCCGTGAGCTGGCTGGCCCAAGGCCGCCCCTTGCCCACGGTGGACCAGTTGCGCAGCCTCGTGGATCAGAGGGTGACGGAGGAGATCCTTTTCCGTGAGGCGGTTTCCCTCGGCCTCGATCGCGACGACGAGATCATCAAGAGGCGGCTCGCGCAAAAGATGGATTTCCTGGCAGCCGACCTCGCGGCGATCAACGAGCCAACGAAGGCCGAGCTTGTGGAATGGTTTTCGAAGAATGCCGACCGCTTTGCGCTGCCTCCGCATGTGAGCTTCAAGCACCTGTATTTCTCCCCGGACAAGCACGGCGGCGGTGCACGCGACGCGGCAACGGCCACACTCGATCTCGTCACGGGTAAGCTTCCAGATTCGCCGGAAGTCGCTTCGGCGGGCGACCCTTTCATGTTCCGGACCTACTATGGCGACAGCACGCCGGAGCAGGTGGCGAAGGAGTTCGGCCCTCGATTCGCGGAGACGCTCTTCCAGCTCAAGCCCAAGTCATGGCAGGGGCCGATACAATCCGGCTATGGCTGGCATCTGGTGTGGGTCGATTCCATAGAGCCCGGTCGCGTCACTGCTTTCGAGGAGGTCGAGCCAAACGTCAAGTCGGCCTGGCTCGACGACAGGTATCGCGAGATCAAGCGGAACGCGCTCGAAGAGATGCGCTCACGTTACAAGGTTGTTGTCCCATCTCTCCACGACATCGACCTGCGGGGACTGTCAGGGCCGCAGGCCGCCAACGCCTCTGAGGGAACGCTGTCGCAATGAGTAGCCCAAACGAGCGCCGGCGCGCGAATTGGCAGCTCCTGGTTGCCGTCCTCGTCTGGTGTCTCGGCCTCGCCACCATGGCGGCCGCGCACGAGATCCGGCCGGCCTATCTGCAAATCGATCAGATCGGGCCAAACCGTTACGACGTGACGTGGCGCACGCCGTTGCTGTCGGGCATGCGTCTGCCCGTCCTCCTGCAATTTCCCGACGGCGTGCGCAATGTCACCGAGCCGACGGAACGTGAGCTTCCGGACTCCATCGTTGAACGTCGTATTGTCGAGGCGCCTGACGGACTGACCGGCAGGCGCATAGAGATCGTCGGTCTGCAGGCCACGATCACCGATGCTCTCGTTCGCGTGAAACTGGCCGACGGAGCGGCCACCACCCTGCTCGTCCGCCCCTCTCAGCCTTGGGTCGACATCGAAGCAGCCGCCGGCCCCTTGCAGGTTGCGCGAACCTTCGTCACGCAAGGGATCGAACACATACTGTTCGGCTACGATCACCTGCTCTTCGTGCTCGCCTTGTTGTTGATCGCGAGAGACTGGCGAACTCTCCTTCTGACGGTCACATCCTTTACGGCCGCTCACTCGATTACACTGACACTTGCGACGCTGGGGTTCGTCAATGTGCCGGGACCGCCGGTCGAGGCAGCGATCGCGCTCAGCATCCTCCTGCTCGCAGCCGAGATCATTCGCATCCGGCAGGGTTACCAAAGCCTGACCGCGCTACGTCCATGGACGGTGGCCTTCGCCTTCGGGCTCCTCCATGGCCTCGGCTTCGCCGGCGCGCTCTCCAATCTGGCTCTTCCACCCAGAGACATTCCGCTGGCGCTTCTGTTTTTCAACGCCGGCGTCGAGATTGGCCAATTGTTCTTTATCGCGGTGATCCTCGCGATCGTGGCGTCGGTCAGAACTCTCAGGTACCCGCCGCTAGTCGGCCGCTCCGCATTCGCGACGACGACTTACGCCATCGGTATCGTCGCATCGGTCTGGTTCATCGAGCGCGTAGCGGGGATCCTCGCGTGAGCGGCTACGGAAGCATCTCGGCGGAAGCGGCCGGCAACCACCCCCGTGTGCCGCGGTCCGCTTACCAGGAAAGGGAATCGAGTTGAAAATCGACATCACGAGAGCATCAGCGGCGCTTTGCGGTCTCGGACTGTTCATCCTGACGGGCCCCGCCTTCGCGCATACGGAGACGGGCGCTTCAAGCGGGTTCCTTAGCGGGTTTTTCCATCCTGTCTTCGGGGTCGATCACGTCGTCGCCATGGTGGCGGTCGGATTGTGGGGAGCCTTTCTTGGGGCGCCAGCGATCTGGCTTCTGCCGATCGTCTTCCCGCTCGTCATGGCATTGGGTGGCGCGCTTGGCATCGCGCAGATCGAGCTGCCTGGAGTGGAGACCGGAATCGCGCTCTCCGCGGTGATCCTCGGCCTGTGCGTCGCGTTTGCGTTCAAACCGCCGCTTTGGGTGGCGGCAATCATAGTCGGTGCCTTCGCTATATTCCATGGCCACGCGCATGGGGCCGAGATGCCCGACGCCGCGAATGCGATGTCCTACGCGCTCGGCTTCGTGATCGCGACCGGCCTGCTTCACCTGTGCGGCATCGCGATCGGCGCGCTGGTGCGGTGGCCTTCGGGCGTGATGCTCGTGCGCGGCGCGGGCGGTTTGATCGCTGTGGCGGGCGGCGCTTTCCTGAGCGGCATCGTGTGATGAACGGACGGGCGACGACCGGCATTGCGGCAGCAGCGATCCTGGTTGCGACTGCACCCGCGCGCGCCCATGCGCCTCTGGAGGGCGTTGGCGAATTCTACACCGGTCTCCTCCACCCTATCATCGTGCCGGCGGAGTTGCTTGCGACAGTGGCCGTCGGCCTGCTGCTCGGCTTCTGCGGCCCAAAACACTGCCGGCTGGGCATACCCTTCTTGGCGGCCGGGTTGATACTCGGCCTTGCCGCAGGCGTCTTGTGGACCGCCCATGGAATTAGCACTGGCCTGCTGCTTGGCGTAGCGCTTGCTGCCGCAGCCCTGGTGACGTCAGGCTTGCGCGTGAGGGCGGGCGCCGTCGCGGTGCTGGCGCTCATTGGCGGCGTCGCGGTCGGCCTGGACGCCCAGCCCGATGCGGAAACGTTTGCGTCCGCGCTTCTCGCCGGCGCAGCGACGGTTCTGAGCGTGACGCTCTTGACGCTGATCCTCGCCGCTCTGGTCCTCAACCGGAAGAAGTTCTGGCAGGAAGTGGCGGTGCGCGTGGCGGGATCGTGGATCACGGCCAGCGGGGTGCTGTATTTCACCTGGCGGCTGGTGGGAACTTCCCAATGAACACATGACCGACTGGTCGCTTCCCAACGAGACACCTCACAAGGGCAGCAGCCACGGAACGAGCATGACGCTGACGATCAGAACGATCACCGAGAACGGCACGCCGATGCGAACGAAGTCGCTGAAGGTGTAGTGTCCAGGCGCAACCACGAGCGTGTTCACCGGGGACGACACCGGAGTCATGAATGCGGTCGAGGCTGCCAGCGCTACGATCATTGCGAACGGATAGGGTGAGGCGCCCAATTCCTGCGCGAGCGCCAGCGCCACCGGCGCCATCAGCACGGCAGTCGCGGTATTGGAGATGAACATTCCGAGCAGCGCCGTGATGGCAAAAAGCGTCGCCAGCACGAGGCGCGGTCCCGCGCCGGCGGTCAAGGCCCGCAAAGCATTCGCGGCAAGCTCGACGCCGCCGGTGCGCTCCAGCGCGATCGAAAACGGCAACATGCCGACGATCAGCACGATCGTCTTCCAATCGATCGAACGGTAGGCGCTATTGAAGTCGACGCAGCGCAGCGCCCCCATCAGCAGGCAACCGACAAGCACTGCCTGGACATTGGGAATGACTCTGCTGACCATCAACCCGATCACAAGCGCGAGGCATGCCAGGGCATAGACGGCTTTTTCGGGCGCCGGCAGCACCGCGTCGTGCTCGGCCGCCATGTGGAGGATCACCAGGCGGCTGACATCCGAGCGCAGCTTCTCGAGCTCGCGCCATGGTCCGATCAGCAGCAAGGTATCGCCGACCGCCAGCGGCTCATGCAGAAATTCGGGCCCTCGAGCGACGATGCCACGCCGCAAGCCGATCACCGTCGAGTTGAAACGCGTGCGGAATTCTGCCTCGGCAATCGTCTGGCCGACGAGATCGGACGTCGCCGCCACGATGACCTCGGCCAAGCCGATCTCCTGCGAGCGATCGGCGAAATAGGCGCCGCGTAAGGGTATCTCTTCAAGCGCGAAGCGCTCACAAACGGATCGGATGTCCGGATCCGACGCCGCATAATCGATGAGCAGGACATCGTCGGCTTGCAGGTTGGTCCTCGGCGTGGGCTGCATGACCTTGCGGGAGAACCGGTGATGGCGCTCGATCGCAACGATACTGGCGCCGGGCCATCCTCTCAGGTCGAATTCATCGAGGGTCTTGCCGGCCAGCTGAGAGCGAGCCGTTATTCGCAGTCGGTGCTCGCGGTGGGCAAGCTTGTACTCGTCGATCCAGGTCGCGAAGCTCGGACGATTGGAACTCGACACGGTCGTGGCGGTATCCCGGAGCCAACGCCGGGCCACGCTCATATAGAGAACGCCGAGCAGCAGAACCGGCAACCCGAACGGCGTGAAGCTGAAAAATCTAAATCCGTCCACGCCGTGGCGTTCGAGTTCGCTGTTCACGACCAGATTGGGCGCGGTCGCGACCAGGGTCATCATTCCACTGATCAGCGCAGCGACGCTGAGCGGCATCATCAGGCGGCTCGGACTAATGCCGGTGCTCTCTGAAATCCGCAATGCGACCGGTATGAAGATCGCCGTGACTGCTGTCGAGCTCATGGTCGCCCCGAGCGCGCACACGACCACCATCAAAAGCACGATGAGGCGCACCTCGCTCTTGCCCGCCTTGGCGATCAGCCAATCCCCCAGCCGCTGCGCAACGCCAGTGCGGACCAAGCCCTCGCCGAGCACGAAAAGCCCCGCGATCAGGACGATGTTCGGATCGCTGAAACCGGCCAAGGCCTCGCCCATGGTGAGCACGCCGGTGAAGGGCAGAAGCACCAGCATGATGAGCGCGACCGCGTCCAGGCGCGGCTTGTTAATCGCGAACATCACGACCGCGGCGCCGAGAAGCGTCAGAACGATCAGAAGATCAGTCATGCCTGCCCCCTGCCCGCCGCGCCTGCGTCGAGGCGATGAATCGCCCTTGTCGATCCGTGGCCCCTACCGGTACGAACAGCTTGTCACCGCCGCCTCGGGCGGCCGGAGTTCGTCATGCCGGCGAGAGCCGCGGCGGGCGAGACGTTGACGAACTCGCGTACATGCTCGGCATATTCCCGCAGACGATCCTGGACCAGACGATGAACCGACCCTTCCGGAAACGTTCCGTCCCCTGCCCGTTCGCCGGCCACGCGCTCCATCAACAACTCGATGCCCTCGTCGATATGGCCGACAGCCCAGACGTGGAAGCGGCCGGCCCTCACCGCCTCGACGACCTCCTCCTTCAGCATCAGGTTCTTGACGTTTGCCGTCGGCACGATCACCCCTTGCGCGCCCGTCAGTCCGCGTTCGTTGCAGACGTCGTAGAAGCCTTCTATCTTACGTGTTACCCCTCCGACCGCCTGCACCTCCCCGTGCTGGTTCACCGCGCCGGTCACGGCAATGCCCTGGTTCAGCGGGAGACCCGAGAGGGCCGACAGCAAGGCGTAAAGCTCGGTCGTCGACGCCGAGTCGCCGTCGATCCCGCCATAGGACTGCTCGAACGTGATCGTCGCCGCCAACGAGAGCGGCCAGTCCTGCGCGTACTGCGCCTGTAGATATCCGGTCAGGATCAGGAATCCCTTCGAATGGATCGGGCCGGAGAGCTCGATCTCCCGCTCGACGCTCTGCACCATCCCCGGCCCGACCGAAACCCGTGCGGTCACCCGCGACGGCCGCCCGAAATCGTAGTCTCCGACGTCGATGACCGACAGCCCGTTGATCTGGGCCACGACAGCGCCCTCGGTGTCGATCATGACCGTCCCGTCGGCGATCAACTCTTGCGCCCGCTCCTCTACCAGATTGCGCCGCCGCTCCTGCTGAGCGATCGCGGCGTCGACATCGACCGCCAGCACGACCTCGTGCCCTGCCTTGCCCGCGCAATGGCTGGCCTCGACCGCGAGCCTGGCGACGTCGAGAAACCGCGCCGTCAGCTTCCGCTGGTGGTCGCGCAGCCGCGCCCCATGCTCCACGATGCGGGCGACGGCCGAGCGGTCGAAGTGGAGCAGCCCACGATCCCGTACGGCCCGGCTGAGAAAGGCGGAGTAGCTTGCGAGATTCTCCTCGCTCCATTCCATGTCCGGAGCGAATTCCGCTTTGACCCCGAAGAGCTCCGGGAAATCCACATCGACCTGATGGAGCGATTGATAGAGCGAGGCCGGTCCAATCAGGATCACCTTCACGTCGAGCGGGATCGCCTGCGGCCGAGGCCGGGTTGTCGGCAGCGATGCCACCTGATCGCCCGGGTTCTCGATCCGCACCTCGCCGGAGGTCAGGGCGCGCTTCAGCCCCTCCCAGGCGAAGGAGTTGGACAACACCTCGAGGGCGTGCAGGACGAGAAAGCCGCCATTGGCGCGGTGCAACGCGCCTGGCTTGATCTGCCGGAAATCGGTTGTCATCGTTCCCAGCACCGCCCGGTAGTCCAGCCGGCCGATCAGATTGTAGTAAGTCGGATTCCGCTCGATGACGACGGGCGCGCCGGTGATACCGCTGTCGTCGATCAACACATTGACTTCATACCGCGCGAGGCGCTCCTGCCGCTGGGGCCCTCGCGCCGCGGCTGCCGCCCCCTCGGCCGGCTCGTTCGGCGGCCAGAAATCGTGCAGATGTTCGGGGAGGTCCACTTCGACCTGACCGATGAAGGCCAGGACGTCTGGCTGGTCGCGGTACTCCTCGCAGAGTTCCGCGATGAGCGGACCAGCGGCAACGAGCGCCACCTCCCGGTCGAGCGCCGCCAGGCGCTCCTGTGCCTCCTTGTCGATCTGCCGCAACTGGCGCATGGAAGCGCCGATCTCGGTCTGGACCTGCGCGCCCCGCTGCTCGAGCTCCGCCTTTTGCTCGGGTGCCAACCGCTCCAACAGCTGTGGCGGCATGGGCTCACCGTTGAGCAGTGGGACGCTGGCAATTCCGGTCGGTTTCATCTCCAGCGCGAACTCGCGTTCCTCCGCAAAGGCCCGCAGGTCCGTGATCAGCTTCGCGCGCCGCGTCCTCACATCAGCCAAGAACTGATCCCGTCGTCTCGCGTAATCCTCGCTCTCGAAAGCGCGGGGAATCTCCTGCTGCGCGGCCTCGACGAACGAGGTCATCGACTTTGCCAGTTTGCGGCCCTCGCCAGCCGGCATGGAGAAGGCGCGCGGGCGGTCCGGCTCGGCGAAATTGTGGACGTAGACCCAGTCGCGCGGCGTCGGCCGCGTCGCGGCGAAGGCGCGCACGGCGCCCAATACGGTGCTCTCGCGCCCGGTGCCAGGCGAACCAGCGGCGTAGAGGTGAAAGCCGCGGGCGCCGACCTCGAGTGCAAAGGCGATCGCCTCGGCCGCACGCGGCTGCCCGATCGTCGTCTTGACCGGCGCCACCTCTGCCGTCGTCTGAAATGGCAGCGTGGCCGGGTCGAGCCGCCTCCGCAAATCCTCCACCTTCACCGCCAATCGCTCGCGCAATGCCGCCATAGCGTTTCTCCGTACGAGGCTACGATGCTCTTCTCAGTCTGCGCTCTCCGGTCTCGGAAGCGCCTCGAAAATCACATGCATGCAGCGGCAAGCAGCCTGTCGAGATCCACGGCAAACATGCCTGGCAGCGAACCGCGCCAAATCCATCGTGAGCGGATCGCTCCGGCAACGACAAGCGGGAAGAGGTTTCGAGCCGCAACGTCTGCTTCCGACCTGCAACCATGACATCCCACGCGCGTGGCGGCAATGACCGGATTGGATTGGGAGCGGCATTGAAGCGCCGTCGCCGCTTGACACGGAGCCCGGTCGTTATACGGCTCTAACTTAGCTTCTGGCACGTGTTGATCCGCGGAACTTGCTTGCGGAGCTTGCTGAACGAGAAAGGTTAGCGGCAATGCTGCCGTTTCTCTCGCTGCAAGCAAGATCCCACCATCAATCAGCCAAGTCGCTGGCACTCGATGAGCTCGACCCGGCCCTTGCCCTTTATATCGACGATGCCCAGCGATCGTCCGCGACCCCGATCGCGGACGCGATGCCAGGTGGCGCCGCTCGTTACGACGGAGCCGGGACTTGCGTAGGCCGCCAGCCGCGCCGCCATATTCACCGTGTCGCCCCACAAATCGAACATGTACTGACGCTTTCCAATTGTTCCCGCAACGACTGGCCCGAAATGGACACCGACACGCACTTCCCATTTGGGCTCGATGCAACGCGAAGCCCTCACCATGTCCATTCCGCATTGGAGGCCCGCCAAGATCGGATCCGGCACGCTATCAAACAAGCCTGCCGTTGCCATGAACGCATCGCCGATGGTCTTGATCTTCTCCATCTGATGCGCACCGACGATCCGCTCATATTCGCTAACCAGCGCCCCCAGCTCATTCACCACCTTTTCCGGCGGATTCCGATCGCAGTAAGAAGTGAAATCGGCGATATCACAGAATAACACCGCAACTTCGTTGTAGCGGCGAGGACGAACCTCATTGGTCGCCTTGAGTTCGCGCACGGCGCCCGAGGGAAGTATGGCGTGCAGAAGCTCGTCAGCTCTCCGCTTCTCGCCTTCGATCTGTTGCAGATAGTCGGCTTCCTGGTCGCGCAGCCTTTTCTTTTCCAGGCATGCGCCAACGCGGGCCCGCAGCAGCACCGCGTTGAACGGCTTGGTCAGATAATCCTCGGCGCCGAGGCCTATGCAGCGGGCCACGCTATCGATCTCGTCGATCGCCGAAATCATGACCACTGGGATGTCGCGCAAGGTTGTGTCTGCCTTCACGTGTTCGAGCACCTGAAATCCATCCATTTCCGGCATGCTGATGTCGAGGAGCACGAGGTCGAATGGCCTGTCAGCAAGCAGGTCGAGCGCCTCGCGGCCATTGCACGCGCACACCACGGTGCCGTAGCCCTCGCGCTCCAACCGCTGGGCCAAGGTGAAGCGGTTGTCCTCATTGTCATCGACCACCAACAGGGCACATTCGATATCGCTCATGGTCTTGGTGCCTTCGGAAGGAGCGCCTCGATCTTTTCGAGCAGGCGCGTGAACTCGACGGGCTTCGTCTCGAAGTCGTCGCACCCCGCGGCCAGCGCCGTTTCTTGGTCGCCGGCCATGGCGTGGGAGGAAAGTGCAATGACGGGAATATCGCGCGTTTCGGCCAACGCCTTGAGCCGTCGCGTTGCCTCCCAGCCGTCGAGGACGGGAAGGCTCAAGTCCATAAGGATGATGTCGGGTGCGACCTCCAGTGCGAGCGCCACACCCTGCTCGCCATCGGTGGCAACAACGACATCGTAGCCCTTCCGCTTCAGTCGGGCAGACAGCACATAGATGTTGTCGTCATTGTCCTCGACGTACAGGATCCTAGCCATTGCAGGGGTTCCCACTCGCCGGTGTTGGTGCGAGAGCGTAGCGCCTTGCCAACTCTCGCAGCTCTTCAAGAAGTTCGTCACGGCTGAAGGCAGATTTGCTAAGCACGCGCTCCACGCCCCCGTTGAGGCGGCGGTGGTCTTCCTCGCCGAGGGTCGCCGCTGTCACCACGACAACAGGAACCGCCCTGAACGCCTGCTGTTTGCGCAACTCGACCAGGAATTCGAAGCCGTCCATTTCTGGCATGATGAGATCGAGGAGAATGAGGTCGGGGGGTTCAGAGGTGAGGCTCTCGAGTGCTGCCCTGCCGTTCTGCGCCTCGCTCACCTCGCAGCCCTCGGTACTCAGCATACGGCTCCATTGTCTGCGCGTGTTCGTGTCATCTTCGACTATCAGCACGCGAAACCGTAGCGGGTCCGCCGAAACGGGGCGGTATTTTGCAATTAGCCTCCGAAGTTCCTCATGCTGTATCGGCTTCATGATGTATTCGGAGGCGCCAAGCGAGTAGCCCCGGTTTTTCTCGTCCATGATGGTGATCATCACGACGGGGATCGTCGCGAGCTCTGGGTCCGCCTTGAGCTGCTGCAAGACGCTCCACCCGTCAGGACCTGGCATCAAGACATCGAGAGTGATGAGCGCCGGTTTCAGCTGCCGGGCCAGGGCAACAGCTTCAGCACCGTCCCTGGCGGTCACGACATCACAACCCTCGCGAACCAGGAAACGGCGCATCTGATCGCGGACGGTCTCGTCGTCGTCGACGACGAGGATCACGTTCGAGCCGACGCGGACGCGATCCACCACGCCAGGTTCGACGGCGCGGCCGACCTGCGCATCCACCGGGGCGGACATCAGGGGCGCGAATTGCGCCTCCAATATGGTCGGCAGCGTTACCGTAAATGTCGTGCCGACACCCGGCGCACTGTCAACGGTGATGCCTCCCCCCATCATGCGGCAAAGGCGCTGGCTGATCGCAAGACCCAATCCGGTGCCGCCGTACTTGCGGGTCGTGGAACTGTCTGCCTGTCTGAATTCCTGGAAAAGGTTGGCCACTTGCTGTGGCGTCATGCCTATCCCGGTGTCGGAGACAGTGAACGCGACGCCGTCGCGTCCGTCACATGAGGCAGGGGCCGCGCCGAGCGCCACCTTTCCGTCTTCCGTGAACTTGCACGCGTTACTCAACAGGTTCAGCAGGATCTGCCGAACCCTAAGTTGATCACCGCGCATGACGCCGATGCTGTCAGGGGCATCTACGACGATGCGGTTGTTGTTTTGCCGCGCGAGCGGCTCCGCCGTCGTCGCCACGTCACGCAGCATCCCCCCGACATCGATCTCCTCGATACGCAGCTCCAGCCGGCCAGCTTCGATCTTCGAGAGATCAAGCACTTCATTGATCAGGTTGAGAAGATGCTTGCCGGCCCGTAACACTCGCCCCAGCGGCTCGACCATCTCCTTCCGTCCGGCTTCCACGGCATCCTCCTGCACCAGTTCGGTGATGCCGAGGATCGCGTTGAGCGGAGTGCGCAACTCGTGACTCATGCTGGCGAGGAACTTGCTTTTGGCTTGCGTCGCGGCCATCGCTTCGTCGCGTGCGATCTCAAGCTCCGCCTCGTGGTGCTTCAGTTCGCTGACATCGGTATAGACGGCGACCGTACCGCCTCCGGCAATCCGCCGCTCATTCACCTGAATCCAACGTCTGTGGCTTCTATGCTGGAAGAGGGTTCGGCTCGGATTGCGATGCGCTTCGATGCGTTCGGCAATCCATTCCTCCTCCCGACCGACTGCGTCTTCGACGAGGCCGTTTGCGACGGCCGCACGGATAATCGTCTCGAAGCGGGCTCCGGGCACGACCGCATCATCCATGCCCGGATAGAGGATTTCGCGATAGCGGCTGTTACAGAGAACGAGCCGATCGTCCGCATCGTAAAGCGCGAAGCCCTCGGAAACGCTTTCTATCGCGTCGATGAGACGCTGACGGGCTTCGGCCACCGCACGGAGGTTCTTTTCCTCGACCTCAACAGCCGTATCGCGAAAAACGGCAAGGGCACGGCTCATGCGGCCGATTTCATCCGTGCCGTCTGCCGGCAGCCCGGCCTGGAGGTTGCCGCCAGCGATCGCTTGCATACTGTCGCTGAGAGCGGTCAACCGGGCGATCACGTTGCGCCCGACATAGAGCCAAACGATCAAGATCGAGCTGAAGAGGCTCAGGGCGACTGCCGCGAGAAGGACATTGGTGCTGAATTTTTGCGCAAGGGATGCCTCACGACTGGCGGTGGCGATGTCCTGCTTCGCGCCCGAGACCAAGAGATCGACACCTGCCGTGAGATTGCGCGACAGTACCAAATTGTCCTTCAGCAACTGCTCGCCCCTGGAGACGACCTCGAACTCGCCATCGCGCAATTCGGGGGCCGACCCAACGAATTCACGAAACTCGTCGAGCCGGGATGCCAAGTGCGGCCGCAAACTTGGGTCCAAATCCTCTTCGGTGCCAACCCATAGATCATGAGTAACAAGCCGATCAAAATTGGCCAGCACGTCGTTCAATGGATAGTACAGAGACAGCAGGTCCTTACGATTCTCCGCGGCGGAGGTCTTGAGCAACAGGTCGTTGATTGACGATGCTGCGGCCTGTGCCTGCTGGAGCGCGATGAAGGCTTGGATTGACTGCGATAGATCTCTCATTGTCGCAGTGCGTTTGTCCGCGGCGATATTGGGATCATCCAACACTGCCTGTACCTGACGTGTCTTGGTTCGAATCATTGCAATCTGTGGAAGCAGCAAGCGTTGGGTCGTTGCGCTCGTCTTGGAAAGCCGGGAGAGCAACTCCCTCTTCCGATCGGCGATCAGGAGGCGGTGTGCGACCAAACCGTCCAGTGAAGCGAGATTTGCTTGCAATTGCTCCACCGCGGGTTCCATCTCCGAGCCGGCAAAACTATCGCTTTCGCTTTCCTTGATGTCGGCCAGCAGGGATTTCAGGCGCTCGATTTCCGCGGTCACTTTTTCCCAATGTTGCTTGCGCTCCTCCGAAGAACTGGCAGTCAGCAATGCCGGCGCTGCCGCGACGATCCGTTCGGCTTGGCGCGAAAGCTCCAGCGCCCCCAAAGCGGAGGGAATCCGGTGCTGCGTGATGCGGTCGAGGCTTTTTCCGATCTCCAGGAAAGAGTACATCGCCACAGCGGCACCTAGCGCGAAGAAGGCGCAGATACCCAAAAACGCCAGAAGCAGGCGTCCACGAAGTCCCAATGGAATGGACATCCAGATCGCCGTCTGCCAACGGAAGCGGGTTGCGGCCGCTCCCTTTGGCACCTTTGCAGCGGGATCCTACCTCCCAGCGCCCATTGCAGCTTGTCAGAAGGTCCCGCTGTGTCCCCCTGACACATTGCTGTTCTGTCCAAGATGCTCGTTGAGCATCGATATTGTCCCCGCCCGGTTTAGCACGGGGTCACACAGTCTTTAGGCGCGATCGGCTCGCCTCGGCTTAATTGATTTGACTGGTCCGGAGAGAAGCCTTGGTATAGAATTCTACACTGTACTGACATGAATGAGTAGCCGGTCAAATAACAGGCAGCGGTAAGATCAGGCGAACGGCGATTGTTCAGCAATCGACATATCCTGGAGCATGAGTCGCACGGTCGCGCCAAGCTCACACGCTGCAACAATCCTCGGCCGCAATCGTTCACTGGCCGCGGCCATCGGCAAGAAGGGGTGGCAGGGCCATATGCAGCAGAATCTGACGAGGCGCGCAGTCCTCACATTCTTCGTGGGGTTTGCCGCATGCTTTGCCGTCAGAGCGGAAGAACCGATCAAGCTTGGAGCAATCTACAGCTTGACTGGGTCCTATAGCGCCCTCGAGGGACCCGCGCTCAAGGGTGCTCGGCTTGCGATCGAGGAAATCAACGAACGAGGAGGGATAAAAGGCCGGCCGCTGCAACTCATCCACTACGATGGCAAAAGTACGCTGGTGGACATCGCAAACTCCGCCTTGCAACTGGTCCACAAGGACAAGGTCCTGGCCATCATCGGCGTAACCGATTCCGAATATTATCTAGCCAGCGCGCCGATCGCCCAGGACGCAGGAATTCCTTACCTCGATACGGGCGGTACTGTTCCTAACTTGCCCGAGCAGGTCGGCCAATTCGGGCACATGATGCCGTTTGGCGACGATTATCAGGCCTTCGTCGCCGCCGACTTCGCGATTCAGGATCTTGGCGCGAAATCCGCCTTCCTGCTGCGCGACGCCGACTTCGCCTACACCCGCGCCATCGCCCAGTATTTCAGGCAACGCTTCGAAGAGAAGGGTGGCACGATCGTCGGCGAAAGCAGCTTCCATACGGGAGAGCCGGACTACTCCGAACACATCAGCAGGATCGGCCGCACCGAGCCTCCGCCGAACGTCATCTACGCCGCTATGAATCCCGGCGACGATGCGAATTTCGTGCGCCAAGCACGTGAAGCCGGGATTTCCCTGCCGATCATCGGCGGTGACGCCTTCGACAATCCTGGTTTGGTGAAGAACGCCGGGGCAACGAACACAAAGAACGTATATTTTACGACGCACATGGCCATGACCAAGGTGGGCAAAACCGGGGAGTTTATAAAAAGCTACGCAGAAAAATATGGATTGCCGCCCGAGAATGCCTTCGCTGGCCTTGGTTACGACTCTGTGTATCTCATCGCGGAGGCGATGAACAAAGCGCCGGAACTTGGCCCGAGCGCGATCAACGACGCCATATTTACAATCACTGAGTTCGATGGCGTGACCGGCAAGGCGGATTTTTCGGACCGATCCCGTGCGCCGGACAAGGAAGTGACGATCGTCGCCGTGCGCGATGGCCGCTTCGAACTGGTCGCCAACCGCAAGCCTTGAACCAAGCAATGATCCCTACCATCACAGCCTTTGAAAGCTCCCCCGATCGCGGCAAGGGACAGGCACGTGATATGCGTGTTCGTTGGGCGCTCGAAGAAGTGGGCCAACCCTATAGGGTTCGTCTTGTTTCGTTCGGCGAGATGAAGGAACCCGCGCATCGCGCGCTTCACCCTTTCGAACAGATTCCGACCTATGAAGAAGGTGATCTCGTCCTGTTCGAGTCGGGAGCAATCGTGCTCCACATCGCGGAGCGCCATCGGGGCCTGCTGCCAGAGGATATGAACGCCCGGGCGCGCGCGATCACTTGGATGTTTGCCGCGCTGAATACGCTGGAGCCACCGATCGTTGAGCGCGAGTTCGCCCGGTACCTGGAGGGCGACAAGAGCTGGTACAGTGAACGCTTGGCGATCGTCGAGGATCGTATCCGAGGCCGGCTGGGCGAACTTTCCGGCTGCCTCGGCGACGCCGACTGGCTCGATGGTGCATTCAGCGCTGGCGACCTTCTGATGGTGACGGTGCTGCGCAGGTTGACCGGATCGGATGTGCTCGACGAATATCCGAACCTCTCCGCCTATATCGCCCGGGGCGAAGCGCGGCCGGCCTTCAAGCGTGCCTTCGATGCTCAATTGGCGGTCTTCGCCGCCGCGTCGACCAGATCATGAAGGCCGCTCGGGGTCACTTGACACCTTCACAGCGTTGCCCTGTTTTGATGGATGTCGCCAAAGGTGTGCACCGGTTTTGGGTAAACGACATGCTTTGGGAATTCAGCTGAAACGCCGGATGATATCGACCAAACGGTCGCAGGACCTCGCGAGTTGCTTTGTCGGCGACGTCGCGACGCCCAACAAGAGGCCGGCCCGGCTTGTCTCCGCCGAGGCGTACCAGGCGGAAAGCGGGGCCGGAAACATGCCGAAAGCCAGCATCTCGCGCGCAATGGTGATATCCGAGGCGCCATTGGGCAGCCGCAGCAGAACGGCCAGTCCCGTAGTCATCACCTGATCGGCGTCGAAATGGGGCCGAAGCTGCGTCAACAGGGCTTCCCGCTTGGCGGCATAGGCGCGCTTCGAACGGCGAAGGTGGCGCAGATAGTGGCCCTCGCGCATGAACTCCGCGGTCGCGAGCTGTGACGAAGGCCCAGGCGGCGGGGCAAGACACGCCGCAACCTCGGCAAAGCGGGCCATCAGGTCGGGCGGCGCAACGATGAATCCCAGGCGGAGCGTGGGGCTGATGGTCTTGCTGAACGAGCCGATGTGGATGACGCGGCCGGCGCGATCGAGCGATGCCAGCGCCGGCGCGGCCCGGCCTGCGAGCTGCAGCTCGCTCAGATAGTCGTCCTCTATGACCCAGACCCCGCTCGCGGCGGCCCAGTCGAGCAATTGGAGGCGCCGTTCGAGCGATAATGTCGGTCCGAGCGGCGCCTGCTGCCCGGGCGTCACGACCACGAGTTTGGCATCCGGAACGTGCCTGGCCCCATGCTCGACGTCGATGCCATCTCCATCGACGGGGATCGGCGCGAGGGACAGGCGCGCCAGTTCAAGCCCCTTTCGGGCGAACGGGAAGCCCGGCTCTTCGATCCAGGCTTTCTCCCCTTCGAGACCCAGAACCCGGAGCGCCAGACCCAGTCCGGCGCCGTATCCACCTGTGACGATGATCTGCGAGGGCGAACAGTCGATGCCCCGGGCGAAGGCGAGATAGCCGGCGATCTCTCGCCTGAGCTCGAGCTCGCCGCGCGGATCCGGATAGATGGGCGCAGCACTCGCTTCCGCGCGGACGGCATGTGCCCGGATGCGCGCGAAGAGCGTTGCCGGAAACGTCTCCGCAGCAGGGACGCCCATCTGGAAGAAGGCAGGCCCCTGGGTCATCTCCTGATAGATTTCCAGGAACGATCCGGGATCCGGCCGCGGCTCCTTCTTCGCCATAGCGCGAGGACGTGGGGCGACGCGGGTTCCCGTCGCCCGAGACGCGATGATCAGCTGGGCTGCGTCCAACTTGCCGTAGGCAGTCCGCACGGTTCCCCGGGCCACTCCGAGCTGGGCGGCCAAGTCCTGCCAGGAGGGTAAGCGCGCGCCCGGTTCGAGCACACCGCTTTCGATCGCGGTTGCAATTCCGTGTCGGATCTGCTCGGCAAGCGGCGTCCTGGCGGAGCGGTCGACGTTCAGGCTCAGGGGCTTAGTCATGCCCAAGTAGTACACTATTCTTTCGCGTTCTTGGTTCTTTTTTCTAGCCTAACGTGGGGGCATCTTCCGTGGGTCAGAAGGAGAAAGCCCATGAAGATGCGATCCTTGGTCACCGCTGCCTGCGCGACCCTCGCAGTTGCGACAGCGTTGCCGGCCTTGGCTCACGATGGCGAGACCGAGACCGTCACGAAGAACTTCGAGGCGGCCATCCCCAACATCCCCGGAAAGTCGCTGCTGGCCGTGGAGGTCGAGTACGCGCCGGGCGCGGCGTCTCCGTCCCACATCCACGCCAGATCGGCCTTCATTTACGCCTATGTGATCTCGGGCGCGATCGAGTCGAAGGTGAATGATGGCGAGACGCGCATCTATCGGGCAGGCGAGAGCTGGTCCGAACCGCCGAAGGCGACCCATGCGATCAGCCGGAACGCGAGCAAGACCGAGCCGGCGAAGCTGCTCGCCGTCTTCGTTCTCGATACCAATGACAACCCGCTGACCACGCCCGTCAAATAACCCTTGGGGAAAGAGCACCGTGACCAAACGACTGGACTACAACCAAATCGCGCCGAACGGCGCCAAGGCCCTCGGCGGGGTCTATGGCTATGTCGTGCAGAGCGGCCTGCCGGCCGAGCTGGTGGAGCTTGTCTATCTGCGCGTATCGCAGATCAACAACTGCGCCTTTTGCCTCGACATGCACACCCGCGATCTCATGAAGAAGGGCGTGCAGATCGAGAAACTCGCTTTGGTTCAGGCCTGGGCGGAAGGCGGCAACCTCTTCAGCGAGAGGGAGCGCGCCGCCCTGGCCTGGGCCGAGACGGTGACGCGTGTCGCCCAAACCGGCGTGCCCGACGATGCATACAGAGAGGCACGCACCGTCTTCAGCGAGAAGGAACTCGTCGACCTCACCATCGCGATCAGCTTGATGAACGCCTACAACCGCATGGCGATCAGCTTCCGCAACACGCCCCAGGCTGCAATCGAAAAGTAACGGAATCGCACCGCACCGGGACGCTCGCCTCCAAGGAGTTTTCCTCATGAAAATCTTTGTTGCTGGCGCGAGGAGACGCCGGTGCGCCAGCCGGGATCGCCTCCAGCTGGCTCCACGACAATGCCGGTCCGGGGACCTGGCTACGGGTGGCTCCGCTCGGTCGTAACGCCTCCCCGCTCCGTCCGATCGTAACTGTTAAGTACTTCCAGATCGCCGCCTTTGCTCCCACCCTCCGTGACCTGACAAACGCGGAGCGCGAAGATGGGTAAGGCAGCTCTCATGGCTCTGTGCCTGATCGGCTGGGCGGCCTCTACTCACGCGCAAGCGGGATCGGTCGAAGACGAGTTGATCCACAGCCGTGCGGTGCAAGCCGCGATATGGGGCATGCCAGCCGTCAACGCCGACCTGATGCGGAAGGAGATGGTGGCGAAGACAGACGGCAAGGTGAACCAGGTCATCTATTGGGGCCGTCCAGTCGATTGGCACAATCAGACGCTGACGCCAAATCCCGATGCCATCTACTTCATGGTATTCTTCGACACGAGGGATGCGGGGCCTATCGTATTCGACATTCCCCCCGGCGATGCCATGGCGTCGCTCACAGGCAATATCGACACCATCTGGCAGACGGCGCTCGAAGATGTCGGATTGAGCGGAATCGACAGGGGCGCCGGTGGCAAGTTCGTGATCCTGCCGCCGGGCTTCGCCGCCAAGCTTCCGGCGGGGTTTACACCGCTTCCGTCGGACACCTATAGCGGCTTCGCACTGCTCCGCTCCAACCTGAAGAGCCACGGCAACGCCGACGTTGCCGTTTCGGTCGCCTACGGCAAGCGCGTGAAGGTCTATCCGCTGTCGCAGGCTGACAACCCTCCGGAGACGATCTTCACCAATGTGCGGGAAGTCGATTTCGACAGCACGATCCGCTACGATGCGAGCTTCTTCGAGAACCTGAACCGTGTGGTGCAAAACGAGCCGTGGATCGAGCGTGACCGCGCAATGATCGACCAGCTCAGGACCATTGGCATCGAAAAGGGCAAGCCTTACGCCCCGAGCGCGGCGACGCTGAAAATCCTCGCGGCGGCCATTGGCGACGTGAAGACCTTGTTGGAAAAGCGATACGACGCAGGCTTCCCGCCGTTTTTGCCGAACAGCCGATGGACGTACCCTACGCTGCAGGAAGCCATCGAAGGACAAGGCACGACATACGCCGACCACGACAAATACGCGATCGATGCCCGCGCCCTCCTCTACACCTATGGCTATGTCGCAATAAAACGACCCGGCACGGCGCAGTTCTATCTGGTTTCGATCCGCGACAAGGAGGGGCAAGCCTTTGACGGCGGCATGACTTACCGCCTGCGTGTGCCGCCGAATGCGCCTGTCGACCAGTACTGGTCGGTGACAGTCTATGATCGGCAGACGCATGCACTGGTCAAGGACATGGGTCGCGCCAGTCGAGCATCGAATGCCGAAGATGTGCAGAAGAACTCCGACGGCTCGGTGGACATCTATTTCGGTCCCAACGCACCGGCGGGATCGGAGTCGAACTGGGTACCGACCGATCCGCAGCGCGGTTTCGAACTCATGTTCCGCGTCTATGGGCCGAGGAAGGAGTTCTTCGACAAGATGTGGGTGCTTCCCGACGTCGAGAGGATTGCGGAGGAGTGAGCCATGGGAGCCAAGCCATGAATGGTGCAGCCATTGCAACTCTGGTGATCTGTGCTGTTCCGCATCTGGCGCACGCACAGGATGCCAGGGCCGTAACGGTCGACAATTTCATTCGCGCCGAGTCCGATCTCTATTTCGGAAACGCGGTCAGGGATGCGGGCGGGACGGGTAAGTTCAGCCATCATCGCGAGCCGATGCCGATCGACCATCAGACCGTTATCCGCCCGAACCGCGACACGCTCTATTCCCCCGCCGTGATCGATCTCGACGCGGGACCCGTCACCATCACATTGCCAGACCCCGGAGAGCGCTTCCGGTCGATGCAGGTGATCAATGAGGACCATTACGTTGTCGGCAATGTCGAATACAGTCCGGGAGACTACACTTACGATCGGGAAAAGGTCGGTACGCGTTACGTCCTCGTCGCCCTGCGGACGCTCGTCGATCCGAATGACCCAAAGGATGTCGAGGCCGTGCATGCCTTGCAGGATGCCGCGAAGATCACCCAGGCCGGGATGGGCGCGTTCGAAGTGCCGAACTGGGATCAGGCCAGCCAGAAGATGGTCCGCGATGCCCTCTTGGTGCTCGGCTCGACGATTCCAGATTTCAACGGCGCCTTCGGCACGAAGGACGAAGTCGATCCGATCCGGCATCTGATCGGCACGGCGCTCGGATGGGGCGGCAATCCCGACAAGGACGCCACCTATGTCAACGTCACGCCCGCGAACAATGACGGGACGGCGATCTATACGCTCAATGTCAAGGACGTGCCGGTCGACGGCTTCTGGTCGATCAGCCTGTACAATACCGGCGGCTATTTCGAAAAGAACGAATACGACGCCTATTCGCTGAACGACATGACCGCCGTGAAGGATGGCGACGGCGCCGTCACCGTCCAGTTCGGCGGCTGTGACGGGAAGATCCCGAATTGCCTGCCGATCACCAAGGGCTGGAACTACACGGTGCGACTGTACCGGCCGCGATCGGAGATCCTCGACGGCAGTTGGAGGTTCCCAGAACCACAGCCGGCAAACTGACCGGCAACAGCGGGCGAACGCGTCGCCCGCTGCGGTGACAGGCAGCTATTTCGCGATGCAGGTGTCGACGGTCTCGGGCGTACAGACGTCGAGGCCCGTGTAGGTTGGGTCGGCGGGCGCGGGCTTTCCGTCCTTGACCTCCTTCAGCGCGAACATAGTCTTGTAGCCCATCTCGAACGGACGCTGCCCGACCTGACCGAGCGAGAGACCCTCTTTCATCTGATCGATCTGTACGGGCAGCGTGTCCGCCACGACGAGCGCCAACTCCTTCTTGGCGATCTTGTCCTTGAACGGTGTCACAGCGGCGCGATTGGCGTCCGGCACGAATTGCGGGAAGCCGCCCGTCGGCGTGAATGCGTCGAGGTTCGGGTTCTTCGCCATGATGTCTTGGAACTGCTGCACCGAGAGCGGAAAGTCGTCGTTGGTATAGAGCGGGCAGCCGGCTATCTCGGTCCAGCCATTCTGACCCGTCAGCGGGTCACCGGGCGAGGCGGCCGATTCCTTTCCGGCCAACGTGTCGCGAATGCCTTTCATGCGTTCGTTGTGGTTGGCGGCGGCTGCACCGCCCGACTGGATGCAGATGGTGCCGCCCTTTGGTTTTATCTGCTGCACGATCTTGGCGATGTTCGTGCCGATCTCATAATTGTGCGTTCCGATATAGGCGAGGCGCAGGTCCTTGTTTTCGGGCAGCAGGTCGGAGTCCCAGGTCAGCACAGGAATGCCGGCATCCTTGGCCGCCTGCAAGGCCACTGCCATCGCGGCAGCGTTCGATGGCGAGACGGCGATCCCGTCGACGCCCTTCGCCACGAGGTCCTGCACGATCTGCACCTGCTCCTCGCCGCCGCCATGTTCGCCCGGCCCGATATACATGCATGTGAAGGCGCCGTTGGAGTCCGCCTCCGCCTTTTTGCAGCCGTCCCGCGCCTGGTCGAAGAACGGGTTGTTCATGTTCTTGGGGACCAGCGCGAAAGTGTATTTCTGTTGGCTGTACGCCTGTCCCGCCATCAGGGCGGACAACGCCAAAGTGGCCGTCAAAAGATATTTAGGCACGTCTTTCCTCCCTTTTGTTTACTTCCCGATTTCCCCGGAGTTGCCGCCGGATTCCTGAGATTAGCTTCGCCTCCAAAGCGTCCACTCCTGGATGGTCGTCACAAGCGATTTCCCACTCGTCTGCATTCCGAGAAGGACGGCGACGACGATGAACAGGCCGACAAAGGCGCCTTGCCAGTTCGAATCTATGCCAGCCATCAGGAGGGCATTGCGGATGACCTCGAGGAAGGCCGAGCCAATCACCGCGCCGAAGGCGGTCCCATAGCCTCCCATCAGGTTGGCGCCACCGATCACCGTCCCTGCGATGACCCGCAATTCGTAACCTGTTCCCATGGCGTTGATGGCGGAGCCGCTGTAGCCGAGCAGCAGCAGCGAGGCGATGGACGCCGTAAATCCCGAGAATAGGTAGGCCTGGAACTTGATCCAGTCGACCGGCACGCCGGTGAGCCGCGCCGCGTTTTCGTTTGCGCCGATCGCGTAGAGATGTCGCGCCCACGCCGTGAAGATGAATACGAAGCCCAAGATGAGCGCCAGGACGACCATGACCCAGAAATGGGACGAGAGTTCCGGTATCCACTGCGGCGCCCAGCCGACCGGCTGGTGGAGCGGCCACTTCGCCTGACCGATTGCCTTGACGATCGGCGCATCGGGGCCGAACTGGTAGAGCATCTGGTTGCCGGACAGCACCACCGCCAGCGAGCGCGCAATCGACAGCATGCCGAGAGTGACCACGAAAGAGGGCATCCCGATATAGGCGACGAGGAAGCCGTTGAATGCTCCGCACGCCAGACCAGCCAGCAGCCCGGCGCCGAAGGCGACATACCAGGAGTAATGCCAGGTCAGGAGAAGGCCGGTGACGATGGCGACCAACCCCATGATCGAGCCCACGGAAAGGTCGATGCCGCCGGTGATCAGCACCACCGTCATCCCGAGCCCCATGATCGCGATGGGAGCGAAGTTGCGCGTGACGTTGGTGACGTTGCCGACGGTGCCGAAGGTCGGTTCCAGCCAGGTCATGAACGCCACAAGAACCAACAGGGCGATGGTCACCCAGAAGGCTTGGCTGGTTATCAGCCGTTGGAGCGCGCTCTGCTCGCGGATCGCGACGATGTCGGCGAGCGCCGCGTGGGTTTCTTCGATGGCGCTGGCGGGATTATGCTGCACGGATCGCCCCTGTGATGAGGCCGGTGATCTCCTCCGGCGAGGTCTTTTCGGTGTGCTTGTCGGCGACTTTGGAGCCCCGCCTGAGCACGATGACACGATCGCAGACAGCAAAGACGTCAGGCATGCGGTGACTGATCAGCATGATCGAGACACCGCGCGACTTCAGCCGGCGGATGAGCTCCAGCACCTCTGCCACCTGGCGCACCGAAATCGCTGCCGTTGGCTCGTCCATCAGGATCAGCTTCGCGTTGGAGAGCCTCGTCCGGGCAATCGCTACTGCCTGGCGCTGGCCTCCCGACATCTTTCTCACGAGGTCGCGCGGACGTGTCTCAGACTTGAGTTCCGCAAAGAGCTCGCCGGCGCGCCTGATCATCGCCTGCTTGTCCAGGATGCGTAGCGGCCAAAAGCCCTTCTTGACCTCGCGGCCGAGGAACACGTTCTGCGCGGCGGTCAGATTGTCGGCCAGCGCGAGGTCCTGGTAGACGACTTCGATGCCTTCCGCACGAGCCTCGATCGGCCTGTAGAAATGACATACCTTGCCATCGACGCTGATTTCCCCTTCGCTCGGCGGGAAATTTCCCGCGATGAGCTTCACCATGGTCGATTTGCCGGCGCCGTTGTCGCCCATCAGTCCGACCACTTCGCCGGGACCGACAGAAAAACTGACGTCGTTCAGCGCTCGGATCGCGCCGAAGCTCTTAGAAATACTTCGCACATCAAGCAAAGCCACTCGATCGCTCCCGTCGTGCTCCCCCTCCCCTCAGTCTGGCGGCACGTAGGCACTGTCGAAATACTACCCTAGCTCCAAATTCGCAGCTTTCCAGCCCACTTACTCATAAATGGCCGACTTTTGAGGCAGGCTGACCGCCGCGCAGCCTTCACCGGTCAGCGACCGAAGCCCGGCTTCGGCGACCGCAGCCGCTGCATAGCCGTCCCATGCCGTTGCGCCCGCCGCTCCGCCGCTGGATACCGCCTTGATCCAGGCCTGGGCTTGCAGGCGGTATGCATCCGCGAAACGCGGCCGCCAGTCGGCGGGATAGTCGAGGCCTTGCATGCCATCCGCATTCGTCTCGGTTCTTCCCGGCATTCGCAGGGAAACGGTTCCCTTCTCGCAGACAAGCTCGCTGCGAACATCGTAGCCATAGGCGGCGTCGTTGAAGATCTCGACGTTCACCAATTGCCCCTTTGCGGTTTCGATCACCACGAACACGGGCGAACCGGGAGCGTTCGCCGCCGCCTTCGGACGGAACACCTGAACAGCCGTCAGCTCGGTCTCCAGGATCCAGCGAGCAAGGTCGAACTCATGGACCGCCGAGTTGGTGATCGCCATCCCCGAGTCGAACCAGGCAGGTGCCGAGACGTTGCGATGGATGCAGTGGAGCATCAGCGCATTGCCAAGTCGCCCGGAGAGGAGTTTCGCTTTCATTTCGGCGCAGGCCGGGTCGAAGCGGCGCATATAGCCGACCTGCACCAGTCGGGAACCGAACTTCGTCTCGGCTGCAACGACCTGAGCGCACTCCGCTGAAGACTGCGCCAGCGGCTTTTCGCAAAGTACTGGCTTGCCTGCCGCGATGCAGGCAAGCGTCAAATCCTTGTGAGTGCTGTCGGGCGAGGCCACGAGAACCGCATCGACACCGGGATGCGCAATCAACTCGAGCGGACTACCAGTCACGCCCCCTCTGCCGATCTCGTCCGCGATGGCTCCGGCGCGGACAGGATCGGCATCGTAGAGGGCCGCGATCTCGGCGCCAGGCACCTGCGAGGCAAGTATGCGCGCGTGGTCCGCGCCCATGACTCCGACACCGATTATCCCGACCCGCACGCTCACACGACGACCCCGGCACTTTCGACAGGTCCATCATTCGCTTGCGGCGAGCGGGATGTCCAGCCCTGCACCGATCGGGCTGCCGCCAGCAGCTGTAGGAGCACCTATCTGCGATCGCTCGGCCGCGCTCGGGAAACCAAGCCGTCGGCTCATACTCAAGTCGGACGCTGCGCCGTTGCCAGTTTTTCGATGGCGCGAGCGCGCTCGCGCCCGTGACGGTCGTCGGTCGGCAGCAGCACCACATCGGTTACACAGGCACGCGGTGGAAGGCTTGCGCAGAAGAGGGCAGTCTCGGCGACGTCCTCCGGCTGGAGCATCAGCTGCCGCTCCGCCGCGCTTGGCGGCGAAGGCCGCGTGTCGAGGATCGGGGTGTCGACCTCGCCGGGCGAGATGCAGATACTGCGAATCCCGTGGATTCCTTCCTCGGCATTGAGGCTGGCGCTCATCGCAACGACGGCATGCTTGGCGGCCGAGTAGCTCGGTCCGCTCACGGTCTGCAGCGACACGCCGGCTTGCGAAGCGATGTGGACGACGCACCCGCCGCAGCGCGCGCGCATCGCCGGCAGCACGGCGAGCGTACAGTAAAACATCGCTTTGAGATCGAGATCGATCACCTCGGAGGCGCTCGCCGGAGCAAGATTTCGCCAGTGCCGGCGGGTGACATTCCCGCCCGCGCTGTTGACGAGTACGAGCGGGTCGCCGAGTACGTCAACGATCGTGCGATGAGCAGCGGTTACCGCGTGCGGGTTCGATACGTCAGCCGGGATGACAAGAGGTGGTGGGCCATCCTGTCGGAGGATCATGGCGGCCGTCTCCTCGAGCAGCGCGAGCCGCCGCCCCGTGAGCGCGACGCGGGCTCCAGCCCTCGCGAAGACGATTGCACAGGCCCGCCCTATCCCGCTGCCGGCGCCGGTAACCCAAGTGACACTTCCCCTGGCGAGTCCCATGACATGCCATCCCGTACGTTCGTGACCCCCGATCCTTACCCCGTCGGCAGGAATATCCCACGACCGTCTCGATCACCCAATCTCCTTCACAGCGACTTGGGCGACATGCATTGAGTCACGCAACGCATCGTCAGCCGGACCAGTGGCGATAAGCAAGAAAGGTTCCCGGCTCGGGCCCCAGCAATTGGAGTTAGGCGGAAGCTACGTCTATTGTTCTAGTCGAGAGGACCTCCGCCTGGCGCTATCATTGTAGGTCTCGGGCAGGCTTTCAAGACCGCACGAGAGACGAAGAACGCGACTGGCTGCATTCCCCAACCGGCCCAGTCGCATACAAAGAGCCGGTCGTCGTCCGACCGGCTCTTTGTTCGTCTCATCCGGCTGGACGGCTTACCCCCCCGTCAGCCTGACGGCAGAGGTCTTTTCGATCGCGGTCTTCAGATAGGTGTCCCGATCATAGATATCGTGGAAGTAATGCACCTTCCCCGCATCGTCCGGCCAGGCCGTGAAGTAGGCGACGTAGACCGGAACCTTACGCGTCACCTTCTCCGACGAATGGCCGTTCCTAAGCTTGTCCGCTATGTGCTCGACCGATGTTCCGAGCACAGCGGCGGCCATGCCCCGGGGATCCTGAAGCCGTATGCACCCATGGCTGAAAGCGCGGACGTCCTGCTGGAAAAGCTTCTTCGCCGGCGTGTCGTGCATATAGATCGCATGCTTGTTCGGGAAGAGGATCTTCAACTCACCCAGCGCGTTCGCCTCGCTGGGCACTTGGCGAACATTGAAAGGGATTTTCGCACCATAGGCGCCCCAGTTGATCGCCGAAGATGGTATGCGACGCCCTTTCGCGTCGGTCACCTCGTACCCTGAACGGTCCAGATAGCCGGGATCCCTCCTCAGGCGCGGAAGCATCTCGTTGACGATGATCGATTGCGGCACGCCCCAATAGGGGTTGTAGTCCACCTGCTCGATTTCGTCATAGAAGAAGCTCGTCTGGTTCGTCGGCATGCCGATGACCGTTCGCGTCGTGAGCCGGGTCTGCGCGCCCTCGATGTAGCTCGCCGTGAATGCCGGCTGGTTGATGAAAACGCGGGGACTTCCGAGATCCGAAGGCAGCCAGCGCATTTGCTCGAGCGCGACAAGAACCTTGTTCAACCGCATTTCCCTGGGCATTCCGGCAAGCGCTGTCACGGTGCGCGGGCCGATGATCCCGTCGGGCTTCAGACCGAATTTCTCCTGCGCCGCACGAATGACGGGCACGAGTTCCTCGCCATAGACTTCGCTGGCGGTGTGCCGGGAAAGTACGTCCTCGAATTCGTTCCCCTGGCCGAGGTCCCGGGCGACAACAGACAAGATCTTCGGCAGTTCGGGGCTCGTCCCTCCCGGTTTGAGCAGGAGCGTGGTGTCGACCTTCACATCATCGTCGGGTTCTGCCCGCAGCATTTCCAGTTCGACACGCAGCGCCTTGTATTCGGCGTTCTGCGGATGCCGCGATTCGAGATACGCCCGGGCATCGGCCGTGCGGGAGAGGGTTTTCAGCACGCGGACAAGGTCTGGACGCTTCTCGGGAAAGTCGTAGTAGCCCGACAGCCGGTTCGGATCGACACGTGCGCCCTCGGCGTCGCGAACGTAACGAAGCACGCGAGCCGACAATGTGATCTCGAAACGCAGGAGCTCGCTCAAGCGAGCACCTATATTTTCGAGCGAGAGATTTCGTCGGGGAACGGAAACAGCGTATTCTGCTGCTATCAAACCATAGGCATCCGCCTCGTCAAGCGTGCGCACGGTTTCCAGGGCCCTGCCGTTGGCATCGAGACCGGAAACCCAAATGAATTCCGGGTTGGCCGAATAATAGTCGACGAGCGCCTCGGCTATCTCCTTTTCAGCGCGAAGGTCGAACCCTCCAGTCCCTCGCTGGACCGCTTCACGGAAATCCGCCCCGGCGAGCCTCGGCTCCGGCCCGGCGCGTTGTGAATTCCCGACCAGGCCGGCCTGGAGCCTGGAGAGGTCCGGCTTTACGAGCGGAGCGGCCTCATAGTCATGATAGGAAGGACTTGCGATCTTGGGTGCGGAAAAGGCCCTGGTTCGCGTGTCGTTCCGATTGGGTCTCGCCGGCGTCCGAAATTCGTTCGGATGTGCAGACCGTCTTGCCCACCCTCCGAACAGCATCTGGAAGAAGTTCTCGGCGTGGGCCGGTGGCGGAGCCACGAACAGCAAGGCCGAGACCACCGCAAGCGGACGCAAAGCTGTCTTGGCGCGGAATTCCATCGGTCACCCATGCGACATGCCCCCGCATTTCGCCCGAACGATAAAAAGCCCCTGCCTCCCCTTCGTCAACCGGAGGCAGGGGCGTTACGTCAGATGTCTACCGTTTAGTGCCGTCGCCGTCGGGATCGTAGTCGCGATCCCGCTCCGATGCCGGCTGGCGCCCTTCCCGTCGCATGTCTTCATCCGACCAGCCCCCTTGCTGACGGCCGGCCCTGTTCTCAGCCTGCTGCTGATTCTGCTGGCCGAAACCGCCCTGCTGCTCGCCGCCTTCGCGGTCCTTGCCGGCTTGGCGACGATGTTTCTCTTCAGCTTGCTGCTGATCGAAACGCTTGGCCTGGTCCATGCTGCTTTGTTTTTGATGCTTGTCCTTGTCCATCGCGCTTCTCCTTGCGGGTGGTGCACGGGTCAACGCCCGTCGAACGCATTTGTTTCAAGTCGGACGTAGAGGACGCGCCATGGAAGGCAATCAGTTCACCCGCGCCAGCCGCGGCCGCGCCGTCACGAAGCCGACTGCCTCGGAAACCACCTCGGGATCGAAGAGGATCCGGCGATGGCCGAGCCCACGCGCCCAGAAGAGTTTGACATGGTCCCCGGCCCTCGCGAACGCTTTCGCATCGTCCGCCGATACTTCGCGGTCGTCGGGCGCATGGATCACCAATGCTGGAATAGGAACTGACGCAAGCTGGACGGAGCCCACGAACTCTTCAAGAGCGCGGCCTGTCACACGTTCGACCTGCGCCGCGACGGCAAGCTGCGAGCGCGGACCGAGATTGAGGAAACGGCCAAAATCCTCAAAGATGGCGGGCATCGAGCTTGGGGCCGAGATCAGGACCAGCCGGGCGGTGGCGAGCGGCGCGATGGCCGGGACCGCCCCAACGGCCGCGTTCACCGCGACGGCTCCGCCGAAAGAATGCCCGACCACGGCCGCGAAGGGTCCGAACCATTCGCCGGCGACGCGGGCGGCATCGACGGCCAGCGCCATGTTCAGCCGCCGACCCGAGGAATGGCCGTGACCCGGCAAGTCGAGCGACACGACCCTGTATCCGGCGTCGCGAAAACCTTCGATCACGGATTTCATGTATTCGGTGCGCGAACGCCAGCCATGCAGCACGAGGATGGTGCCGACCGGTCGCGCCCCGACCTGCGGCTTGAACTCGAAAACCGTGACCCTGCCCTTCCGCGTCGTCAGGCAGTGGCGTCGAGCGTCCGCCATGAAACGTGCAGCCTGGTCCACGGCACGCCGCTCACCGGCGGACAGGGAACGCGGATTGGGCGTACGGCAGAAGAGCTCGAAGGCGGCGCGTCCGCACAGGCCTGGCGCGACGTGCTCTGCGATCCCAAATGCGCTACGGATGACCTTGAACACGAATGATGCCATAGTTCCAACTCATCAAATGGTTCAAACATGAACATATTAGTTCAATCATGAACAATAAGCAAGACCTCCCCTGGGACAATCCGCGGTTTCGCAACTGGATCGCGCTCGTACGAGCCGAAAAAGCGGTGGTGCGATCGCTGACGAAGGCGCTCGCCCCACTCGATCTGAAGATCGCGCAACTCGATGTGTTGATGAACCTATACCGACATCCCGGCATGTCGCAGCACGACCTCGCTCGACGCCTGCTGGTCGGCCGCTCGAACATCACCATGCTTCTTCCCCAGCTCGAGGCGCAGGGCCTTCTTCGCCGGGAAAGCGACGCCAAGGACAAGCGGGTCATGCGTCTCTACCTTACCGAATCGGGAGAGGCGCAGCTGATGAAGGCGCTGAAGATCTACTCGAACCTCATCGATCGCGTGATGGCCCAATCGTCGCCAAGCGACTGCGATCGCATGGGCGAGCAGATGCGCCGGATCGAGGAGATGCTGCGAGGCGACTGACTTACTTGGCTCCGAGCATTTCCTTGAGATCCGTGAGCTTGTTCATGCATCCTTGCTCGTCACCCCCTTGAGCCATCTTCTTGGCGTCCGCCATGACCTTGCTGGGGTGTTCGGCACTCTGGTCTGAACGCTTGCCGGTCACCTGTTCCTGATGAGGCGTAGTCGGCTTGACCTCGCCCGTCGACCCGGTGGTTTCCTTGTCGACCTGCTTTCCGGCCAAGGTCTCTTCCTGGTGCTTGGTGACCGGCATGCCTGACTGGTTGGTTGTCGCGCCGGTTTCGGCGGAAACGACACTCGGCTCGAGGGCCGTCAGTTCCTGCATGCAATCTGCCAGTGCGGGAGACGCCAGTATCAACACAAAGCCCGAAATCGTCACGGTTCGCATCAACATTTGATCCTCCATTGGAGCGGACGATCGGAAGCAACGGGGAGGACCGTCGATGGGTTCCCGTCTCCCGGGACGGCGACGCGCATCGGCCCAATTGCATCGCTCTAGTTCAGGTCAAGCGGGGTTTCTCATCGGCCTCCCGCGCACGGGCCGCTTTTCCCTCTCATGGGATCGAACGAAGGCGAGGGCGGCGGCGCCTAGCCCGACAGCGACCACCCACCAGCTTGGACGGACCTGGAAGGCGAAGTCCAGATTGGCCAGCAGCACCCGCATCGGAGGCACGCCGGTTGCAAGGCCATACCATGCGCATTCGGCAGCAGCGGTGCCAAGCCCTGCCAGAGCGGCGATCCCCGCCAGCACCGGGAGCGACGTGATCCCCAAACCGCGCCAATGGGCAATCCGGTACAACATCAGAAGAATGAACAGGCCGGACATCAGGGTCGCCTGATAGACGTCCGCCTTTGTCTGCATGAAGAAGTGGACGGCCCCGAGGATGCCTATCGCATAGACGATGCGATGAAGCCTGTTCCAGTTGCCTCCCAGCCGCCTGATCATGGCATCGGTGGACGTCGCCCCGAGAGCGACGAGGCCGACAAGCGCGGAGAACCCGATGGTGAGATAAACGCGCAATGCAATCTCGCTGCCGACGCGCCAAAGATTCCACTTCTGGTCGGCCATGTAGAGAGTGAGATGTGCAAGGCCATAAGCCAACGCAGCGAGCCCCAGCATACGTCGCACCTGGATCAGTTTGGGCCAGTTGCCGATCCGGCGCAAAGGCGTGACGGCCAGGGACAGCAGCAGGAAGCGTATCGTCCAGTCACCGGTTTGGTGAATGGCTTCGGTGATCGGCCGAGGTCCAAGAAGTCTCGCCTCCCACGACCAGGCGATCATGAGCGCGGGGACAAGAATCCCGGCGAAGACTGCCGCCTTCAGCGGAGAGAAGCGTCCCGCCCGATCTGTCCAGGGCATTTTCGGAGCAATCGATCCAACCATCCCGCAAACTATACGTGTGAAAACGTGGCTGTCGTGGCGCCGATCATCACGAGTGGGTGACCGCCCGGCCAATCACCACATCGTGGCCCTCGCCCGCTCAGGCCAGTCCTCGTCATATGCCACGCCGTCGATGCCGTTCCTGCTCGTCACGGCAAGGATCCTGCCTGGCGTGGGCAGAGCCCCAGGCACGACATGCCGATCCGGGTTCCACAGTTCGGAGCGATGGATGGCCCGGGCGCACTGGAAGTAGACGGCTTCCACGGCGACGATCGTGATCGACCGGGCCGCCTTGCCCTCCACGGCGAACGAGGCGCAAAGATCGGGATCGATGGAGATCGTGGCGCGGCCGTTCACCCTCAGCGTCGTTCCGGAACCCGGCACGAGGAACAACAGCCCCACCCTGTCGTCCCGCAGGATGTTGCGCAGCGAGTCGGCTCGGTTGTTCCCGCGCCTGTCCGGCATCATCAACGTGCGTTCGTTGTGGATGCGCACGAAGCCGGCGCGATCGCCGCGTGGCGAACAATCGAGCCCCTCGGGACCGCTGGTGGCAAGCGCCACGAACGGGGAGGCTTCGATGAAGGCGGCGTATTCGGGGATGATATGGTCGAGTTCCTTGACCAGGGAGGTCTCTCCCGGGCGACCGTAGAGTTCTTCGAGCTGCTCGATAGAGGTGATGGTGGTCATGATCTATCCTGCTGACCCGCGCTCTATTCACATGTTACGTGAAGTTTTTTACGACAGCCTCCGGATCTATCCCCGCGACAGGCCCTTCTGGGCAAGTTCGTCGAGATAGGCCTGCCAGCGCTGTTCCTTTTCCAGCCCGAGTTCGCGGAGGTAGTTCCACGTGAAGATCCCGGTATCGTGCAGATCGTCGAAGGTGATGCGAACAGCGTAGTTGCCGACGGGCTCGACGCCGAGGATCGCTACATTCCTCTTGCCCGGCACGGTGATACGCTGCTCCGGCGAATGTCCCTGCACTTCGGCTGACGGGGAAAGGACGCGCAGCAACTCTGCCTCGAGTTGGAAAGCCTGATGGCCAGGATAAGTGACCGTCAACAGCTTGCGATCCTTGGAGACGCGAAGTTCGGTCGGTGCGGTCATGGTGCCTCTCTAGAGTATTTCCGTTTTCTTCGAGTCACGGAGGATGCTCCATCCCTTTTTCACGCAATTCGCGGCGGAAAACCGGTTCCCACTTTTCCTGGAATTGCTCTGTCGCCGATGGTTTCCTACGCCGGTTCCGCGTGTCGCGAAAGCCCCGCCAATCCAGCCCTGTTGCCGGCACGGTCCGGTAAATGTTACGAAAGGAGAAGGGCTCCGGCCTTGAAGCGCGGCTCGGGATGCACGACATTGGGCCGGAAGGTCGGGACAAGGGCATAGGCAATGGGTTTCCACGACGGCACGATGATCGATCCCTTCGGCAGGACGATCACCTACCTCCGCGTTTCGGTGACCGATCGTTGCGATTTCCGGTGCACCTATTGCATGGCGGAAGACATGACCTTCCTGCCCAAGAAGGATCTTCTGTCGCTTGAAGAACTCGACCGGCTGTGCACCGTCTTCATCGAGAAAGGCGTGCGCAAGCTTCGCCTGACAGGCGGCGAGCCGCTTGTGCGCAAGAACGTCATGCACCTCGTCCGCCAGCTGTCGCGTCATCTCGACAGCGGCGCCCTGGAGGAGTTGACGCTGACGACCAACGGGTCGCAATTGTCGCGCTTCGCCGCGGAACTGGCCGACTGCGGGGTCAGGCGCATCAACGTGTCCCTCGACACGCTCGATCCGGACAAGTTCCACGCGATCACCCGCTGGGGCCATCTCGCCAAGGTGTTGGAAGGCATCGATGCCGCGCAGGCCGCCGGGCTGAAGATCAAGCTCAATGCCGTCGCGCTGAAGGATTTCAACGAGCACGAGATACCTGACCTCATGCGCTGGGCACACGGTCGGGGCATGGATCTCACCGTGATCGAGACGATGCCGATGGGCGAGATCGACGCCGATCGGACGGATCAGTATCTTCCTCTTTCGGTGCTGCGCGCCGATCTCGAGCGTCAGTTCACGCTGCACGACATACCATATAAGACCGGCGGTCCGGCGCGGTATGTCGAAGTCGCCGAAACGGGTGGCAGGCTCGGCTTCATCACGCCGATGACACATAATTTCTGCGAAAGCTGCAATCGCGTGCGGCTGACCTGCACGGGCACGCTCTACATGTGTCTCGGCCAGGAAGATGCCGCCGACCTGCGGGCGCCCTTGCGCGCTTCGGAAGCCAATGAACTCGTGTCCAACGCCATCGACGCCGCGATCACGCGCAAGCCCAAGGGCCACGACTTCGTGATAGACCGCCGCACCAAGCGGCCCGCCGTCTCGCGGCACATGAGCGTCACCGGCGGCTGATCCCCACCGACCGTGACCTTCCGCTGGCCCATGCGATAGACGTTTCCGGTTTCGGCCACGACTGCTACATGCAGTTGAAACGAACTTCCGGAAACGCCATTGCCTGCTTCATCCAATCTGCGCGGCGCCATGCTCATGTCCATCGCCATGGCGGCGTTCACCACCAATGATGCGATCACCAAAGCCGTCTCCTCTGCGATGAACATGGGGCAGGTGATGCTCGTCCGGGGCCTGTTCGCGACCCTGCTCGTCGTCCTCATTGCCTGGCACAAGGGAGCCTTGCGCGCACCCCTCGGCGTTCTCCAGCCCATGGTCATGCTGCGCGTTTTCGGTGAAGTCGGCGGCACGGTCTGCTTCCTCCTCGCCCTCGCTCGCCTGCCGATCGCCAATGTGTCCGCCGTGATGCAGGCCTTGCCGCTGGCCGTCACCATGGGCGCGGCGCTCGTCTTCGACGAGCCGGTCGGCTGGCGACGCTGGCTCGCCATCTCCATCGGCTTCCTCGGCGTGGTGATCGTCGTCAGGCCGGGATTCGAGGGTTTCAGCGCCTACGCGCTTCTGGCGCTGGCGAGCGTGTTCTTCTGCGCGATAAGGGATCTCGCGACCAAACGCATTCCGGCCGACGTGCCGACCTTCCTGGTGTCCACAGCTACCTCGGCCGCGGTGATGATCACCGGAGCAGCGACCGTCCAGCCGCTGGGGGGTTGGATGCCGCTTACCTTCTATAGCGCCGCCCTCCTCGCGACAGCTGCCCTTCTCCTCATCGTCGGCTACCAATCCATCATCGGGGCCATGAGGACGGGGGAGATCTCCTTCATCGCCCCATTCCGTTACACGGCGCTCCTGTGGTCGATCCTGCTCGGTTTCGCATTCTTCGGCGACGTGCCGGACGCTGCGATGATCGTGGGCGCCACCATCATCATCGGCTCCGGCCTCTATGCGCTCTATCGCGAACGTGTCCTGGGCAAAGGGATGCCGGCCACGGAGAGCACAGGTCCCGCGATGGTTCCGGACGGCATGTAATGGGCTCGTCCTATCTCGATCGTTTCTCGCCCCCTCACATCACGACGCTGGTCATCGCCACCGCCGCCAGCACCTTGCCGATGAACGTCTTTCTACCGTCGTTGTCCGGGATGGCCCGCTATTTCGAGGCCGACTATGCGGTGATGCAGCTCGCGATATCGCTCTATCTCGCCGCGACCGGCATATTCCAGTTGTTCATCGGCCCGGCATCGGACCGGTTCGGCCGGCGCCCGGTGATGTTGACGTGCTTCGTCATCTTCATCGTGGGCACGATCGCGGCGATCTACGCACCCACCATCGAATTCCTGTTGGCGTGCCGGCTCCTGCAGGCATTTTCGGCCGCCGGCATCGTGTTGTCGCGTGCCATCGTGCGCGACACCGTCGATTCCAGCGAAGCCGCGAGCATGATCGGCTATGTGACCATGGGCATGGCGCTTGTCCCCATGGTCGCCCCGATGATTGGCGGATTCCTCGACGAGATCTACGGCTGGAGGGCGACTTTCGTGCTGACGCTGGCCTTCGGGGTGCTGGCAATGGCGATCATCTATCTCGACCTCGGCGAAACGGCGGTAAGCCGGTCGAACAGCATGGCCGCGCAGCTCCTTACCTTCCCGCTGCTGATCCGATCCAGGCGGTTCTGGGGCTACACATTCACGGCCGCTTTCGCTTCCGGCGCCTTTTTCGCCTTCATCGGAGGCGGACCGTATGTCGCGACCGAGATCCTTGGTCTTTCACCTTCGAGCTACGGCATCTATTTCGGCATAATCTCCGGCGGCTATATCGTAGGCAATTTCCTGTCGGGTCGATTGTCGCGGCGGATCGGGATCAATCGCATGATGTTGACCGGCAACCTGATCGCCACCGCTGGAACAATTCTCGCCCTCGTCCTGTTCCTGTCGGGGCTTTATCACCCGTTCTCGCTGTTCGGACCGGTGATTTTCCTGGGGGTCGGCAACGGCATGACCCTTCCCAACGCCAATGCCGGCATCGTCAGCGCCCGGCCGGAGCTTGCCGGATCTGCCTCCGGTCTCGGCGGGGCCTTCCAGATCGGCTCGGGCGCGATATTGTCGCTGCTCGCCAGCATGCTGCTGTCCCCCGAAAGCGGTCCTCACCCGTTGATCATCGTGATGGCAGTCTCCTCCTTTGCCGCCGTGCTCTCGACGCTCTATGTCATGCGCATCGGGACTGGGAAGGAATGAACGTCATCGCCGGCATAATCCTCGCCGGAGGCCGATCGCGTCGCATGGGCGGCGGCGACAAGTGCCTGCGCCGGCTCGGTGGACGGCCGCTGTTGCGCCATGTGATCGATCGCCTCGCTCCGCAAGCGGGGCCGCTCGCGATCAGCGCCAATGGCGACCCCAGCCGTTTCGCTGAATTCTCCGTTCCGGTTGTCCCCGACACGATCCCCGGCTTTGCCGGTCCTCTCGCCGGCGTCTTGGCCGGCATGGAGTGGGCTCGGCGCGAGACCGATGCCACCTGGCTCGTCTCGGTCGCCAGCGACACGCCCTTCTTCCCGACCGATCTCGTGAGCCGGCTGGCAACCGCCGCGGATCAGGAAAACATCGTCGTCGCGTCCTCCGGCGGCAGGCGCCATCCCGTCTTCGCCCTGTGGCCGGTGACGCTCGCTCCCGCCCTTCGCGCCTTTCTGGAGGATGGGGCGACCTACAAGGTTTCGACCTTCGTGGAAGGCCATGAATCGGCTGTCGTGGACTTCGCAATGATCGAAGCGACCGGCGGCGACCCCTTCTTCAACGTGAATACGCAAGAAGACCTGGCCGTGGCCGAAGGTCTCATACGAGCGGAACGCACCTCATGATCCAGCGCGTACTCGGCATCACCGGTTGGAAGAATTCGGGCAAGACGACGTTGACCGAGCGCCTCGTCGCCGAACTCACGCGACGTGGCTTTAAGATTTCCACGATCAAACACGCGCATCATAGCTTCGACATCGACAAGGAAGGAACCGACAGCTACCGGCACCGGGAAGCCGGTGCGGCCGAAGTAGCGATCGTGTCGGGCAATCGCTGGGCACTCATGCACGAGTTGCGCGGCGAGCAAGAGCCGCGTCTCGATGATATCCTCGCCCGCCTCGCGCCCTGCGACCTCGTCCTGATCGAAGGCTACAAGCGCGAAGCGCATCCGAAGATAGAAACGCGGCGGCTGGACGCCAAGGACACCACTCCACTGACGACCGGAGACAACAACATCGTTGCTGTCGCAGCCGACCATGCCATTTGCGGGGAAGCCGTTCCCGTCTTCGGCCTCGACGACATTTCGGGCATTGCAGACTTCATCATCGCGGCCCTGAAACCAGGAGATCGGTAGCCTTTTTTCGCAAACCCCGGCTTTCCCGAGAGCAGGAAGACCGCGCCATTCCACGACGGTTTTGCGATTGCTTTTCCGTCGGAAACAATGGGAATATTATTCCTCAATCGGCGTATCCAGACGCCGGCCGGCTGACGTGGGGACACGGCCGGAAAATAACAGAGAGGAACATCATGCGTATTTCCAAGCGTATCGCTTTGGCGGCGTCGGCTGCCTTCCTCGCCTTCTCGGTCGGGGCGGCAGGAGCTCAGGAGCTGACTTTGAAGATCGGCACTGAAGGAGCCTATCCCCCATTCAACAATCTCACGCCCGACGGCAAGCTGGAAGGCTTCGACATCGACATCGCAAAGGCGCTCTGTGAGGAGATGAAAGCCAAGTGCGAGTTCGTCACCCAGGATTGGGACGGCATCATTCCGGCGCTCCAGGCCGGAAAGTTCGATGCCATCATCGCCTCCATGTCGATCACCGACGAGCGCAAGGAGAAGGTCGACTTCACCAACAAATACTACCAGACGCCGCCCGCGATCGTCGCTCCGAAGGACACCGACATCAAGGGCGTGACGAAGGAGGACCTTGCCGGCAAGACGATCGGGGTCCAGGGCAGCACGACCCATTTCAACTATGCCGAGAAGACCTATACGGACAGCACGATAAAGCCCTATCCGACGGCCCAGGAATACCAGCTCGATCTCGCCAATGGCCGCATCGACGCCGCGAATGACGACATCGTGGTCGTGCAGCAGTTCCTCGCCTCTCCCGAGGGAGAGTGCTGCAAGCTCGTGGGCACGATCAAGCCGGTGCCGGAAATCCATGGCGAAGGCGTCGGCGTCGCGATCCGCAAGGGCGAAACCGATCTGAAGAACAAATTCAACGCAGCTATCGACGCGATCCGCGCCAACGGCAAATACAAAGAGATCAACGACAAGTACTTCAACTTCGATGCCTACGGCAGCTGAGCGGCGTAGCCTGCACGCGTGAACTGATCGCCGCGGCAACGGGACCCTTGCCGTTGCCGCGGCGAACAAGGCAGCAGGAAAGGCGGCGACGTGGCCAATGTGCTCACATTGCTCGGATTCGGGCCGGAGGGTTGGGGGGGCGCCATCCTTTGGGGTGTCGTCGTTACGGTATCGCTTGCGCTCGCGACACTACCGCTCGGACTGTTCATCGGCTTCTTCGTGGCGGTGGCCAAGCAATCGCGCGAGCCATCCCTGCGAATGGCGGGCAACATCTACACCACGATCTTTCGCGGCCTGCCCGAGCTCCTGACGCTGTTCCTGGTGTTCTACGGCGCACAGATCGGAATCCAGACCGTTTTGCGGCTGTTCGATCCCGAGGCAGTGGTCGAGATCAACAGTTTCATCGCCGGCATGATCGCGCTCGGAGCGGTATTCTCTGCCTATGCGAGCGAGACCTTCCTGTCGGCCTTCCGCGCCATACCGCGTGGCCAATATGAAGGCGGCTATGCGATCGGGCTGACGAGCGGCCAGACCATGCGTCTGGTCGTTTTGCCCCAACTGATCCGCATCGCCCTGCCCGGCCTCGGCAATCTGTGGATGGCGCTGCTCAAGGATACAGCCCTCGTTTCCGTGGTCGGGCTGGCGGACATCCTCCGCCAGACCGGCGTCGCCGCCCGCGTCACCAAACATGCGTTCCTGTTCTTCGGAGCGGCCGCGCTCCTCTACCTTGTGCTGGCCATGCTGTCCTCCCTCGTCATCAAAGCCATAGAAGACAGGGCACGCCGAGGCGAGGCGAGGTGATGAGCACCACGGCTATCGAGAGGACGGTCGAACGACCGCCGGCCCCTCCCCGGGGCTGGCCGCGAGAGCGCATCATCGGCGTCGCCTTGATGGGTCTATGGATCGCATTCGGCCTCGGGCTCGTCTTCTATCTGGTCCTTGCCTGGAATCCCGAACTCGTCGATCGCTATGCCGGGAACTATCTGAGAGGCCTTGGCGTCACCCTCTCCCTCGTCACGATCTCGGTCATTGCAGGAGCGGTCCTGTCCATACCCGTCGCCTACGGACGAATGTCGAAGAACCCGATCCTGTCCGCCGTCGCCTATGGCTACGTCTATTTCTTTCGCGGGACACCTCTTTTGGCACAGACCTACCTCGTCTATTACGGGCTGGGGTCGTTCCGCCCCGAACTCCAGGCGGTCGGTCTGTGGTGGTTTTTCCGGGAAGCCTGGTACTGCGCGATCTTCGCCTTCGCGCTCAACACCGCCGCATACCAGGCGGAGATCTTGCGCGGCGCGATCGAAAGCATACCGAGAGGCCAATGGGAAGGCGCGGAAGCGCTGGGCCTCAGCAAGCTCCAGACCTTGCGCAAGATCGTTCTCCCCCAGGCGCTCATCGTGGCGCTGCGCCCCTATGGCAACGAGATCATCCTGATGATCAAGGGCTCCGCCATCGTGGCGATCATCACCGTTTACGATCTGATGGGCGAAACAAGGCGAGCCTATTCGCGCAGCTTCGATTTTCAGACCTATATTTGGGCGGCCCTGCTCTATCTCGCCATTGTCGAGGCGTTGCGCCATGCCATCGAATGGATCGAGCGGCGCCTGACCCGGCACCTCACTCATCTCCATCACTGAGTCATCGGGCGATCCGGGCACCGTTCGAAGCTTGACGAATCCGCCTCACGGCCTAGACCTGTCACCTGCACATTCTTGGAGGACACGTCATGGCTTCGGTTGCATTCATCGGACTCGGTGTCATGGGCTATCCCATGGCCGGACACCTGAAGAAGAAGGGCGGCCACGACGTGACCGTCTTCAACAGGACCTCCGCGCGCGCCGAGAGATGGGTGGCCGAATTCGGCGGCGCCTCCGCCCCAAGCCCGCAGGCGGCGGCGTCCGGCAAGGATTTCGTGTTCTGCTGCGTCGGCAACGACGACGATCTTCGCGAAGTGACGACCGGTCCCGAAGGCGCCTTTCGCGAAATGAAGAAGGGCGCCATCTTCATCGACAACACGACGGCGTCCGCCGAGGTCGCCCGCGAGCTCAACGGGAAGGCCAAGGCGCAGGGCTTCGACTTCCTCGACGCCCCGGTCTCCGGCGGCCAGGCGGGCGCGGAGAATGGCGTTCTGACCGTGATGGTCGGCGGTGAACAGGAGGTGTTCGACAAAGCCAGGCCGGTCATCGAGGCCTATGCCCGGATGGTCGGGTTGATGGGCCCTGCCGGCGCCGGCCAGCTCACCAAGATGGTCAACCAGATCTGCATTGCCGGGCTTGTCCAAGGGCTTTCCGAGGGAATCCATTTCGGCCGGAGAGCAGGGCTCGACATCGCCAAGGTGGTCGAGGTGATCTCCAAGGGCGCGGCAGGCTCCTGGCAGATGGAGAACCGCCACAAGACCATGAACGAAGGCAAGTATGATTTCGGCTTCGCCGTGGATTGGATGCGCAAGGACCTAGGCATCTGCCTCGCGGAGGCGGACCGCAACGGGGCAAGATTGCCTGTCACCGCCCTGGTCGACCAGTTCTACAAGGAAGTGCAGGCAATGGGCGGCAAGCGCTGGGATACGTCCTCGCTACTCGCCAGGCTCGAGAAGTAGCGTTGCGGCCGCCCTCGCCCGACTGGACAGCCGAGGACATCGTCGAACATCTGAAATCGCTCGGCTCGGAGGAGAACCGCGCCGGCCTGGCAAGGTTCGGCGTCGCCACGGCGAATGCGCTCGGCGTCGGACACACGCATCTCAACCCGATCGCGCGCAGAGTGAAAGTCGACCAGCGGCGCGCGGAGGAGCTTTGGCGAACGGGTTATCGCGAGGCCCGCATCCTCGCCGGGCTGACGGCCGACCCCGGCGCGATCACAATCGAGCAGTGCCGGCTCTGGGCGGCCGATTTCGATTCCTGGGATGTGGTCGACGGCGTTTCGGGCCTGTTCGTCGAAACGCCCTTCTGGCTCGACCTCATCCAGGAATTTGCGGGGGACGAACGGGAGTTCGTGCGGCGCATGGCCTTCGCCATGCTCGCCTATGGCGCCGTCCATCGGAAGAAGGAACCGGACGGAACCTTCGCCGCCTTTCTGCCCCTGGTCGAGCGACATGCGACGGACGGCCGGAACTTCGTCAAGAAAGCCGTCAACTGGGCGCTTCGCCAGATCGGCAAGCGGTCCATCTTCCTGCACGAGCCAGCACTGGCTCTCGCGCGAAAGCTCGCCGCATCGGACGACAGGGCCGCGCGCTGGACAGGCAAGGATGCCGTGAAGGAACTGACCGATGCCAAGGTGCTGCAGCGGCTCGCTTCGAAGCGCGTCGCCGACCGATGATGGCTCGGCCGTGGGGCGGCCGGCCGCCATGTAGCGGGACGGATCCTCGGATCAGCTCGCGTCTGGCGCGGGCTCCCGTCCGACAATCCATTCCGTTGCCTCCGGCCAACCACCCGACAGTGCCGAACCAGACAACCGCCAGCGACACCTCGAGCTCGGCACAAATATCCTCAAGCCGCGTTCTGGCCGCTTTCCTTCTCGAGCTGGATGTAGTCCAGCGGCATCTCCGTCGTGTACTTGATCTGCTCCATCGCGAAGGACGAGGAAACATCGCGGATCTCGATCCTGGCGATCAGCCGCTTGTAGAAGGCGTCATAAGCGGCAATATCCGGAACGACGACCCGCAGGAGATAGTCGACGTCGCCGCTCATGCGGTAGAACTCGACGACCTCCGGGAAGTCCTGAATCACCTCGGAGAAGCGACGCAGCCATTCATGACTGTGGGAATTCGTGCGTATCGCGACGAACACCGTCACGCGCGCATTGATCTTCGCGGGGTCGAGAATTGCCACGCGACGCTTGATGACGCCCTCCTCCTCGAGCTTCTGGATGCGACGCCAGCATGGCGTGGTGGACAGTCCGACCTTTTTCGCGATGTCGGCCACGGCAAGGGTCGCATCCTCCTGCAACAGGCGGAGGATCTTGCGGTCGAGACGGTCCATTCTTTGGCTCCAATTGGAATAGCTTTGCAATAATGCTAATGAAAAGCATCGGTCGCAAGAAAAAAATTCTCTGAAAGCTTCAGGATGGCAGGACGCAATTGCGTCACTCGTTGTCGAGACGGTGTCGAATTTCTGCTTTCAGGAATGGCAGCAATTCCATTTCGAACCACGGATTCTGCTTCAACCAAGCGGTGTTGCGCCAGGAGGGATGCGGCAGCGGCAGAACGCGCGGCACCGCGTCCGCCGAGAAGATCGCGCGCCAGTCGCGAACGGTCTCGGTCAGCGAAACCGTTCGCGCGGTGCCGAGATGCCAGGCCTGCGCGTAGAGACCAATCGCGAGGACAAGCTCGATCTGCGGCATCGCCGCGACCAGCGCCGATCGCCAGGCGGGCGCGCACTCCCGGCGCGGCGGCAGGTCCGCGCCGCGCGCATCCTGCCCGGGGAAGCAGAAGCCCATGGGAAGTATCGCGAAATTGCCGGGATCGTAGAATTCCTCGGAGGATACGCCGAGCCAGGAACGCAGCCTGTCTCCGGACGCGTCGGTGAAAGGCCTGCCGCTTTCGTGAACCTTTGTCCCCGGCGCTTGCCCGGCGATCAGGATGCGGGCCCTGTCGGACACGACGAGAACCGGCCGCGGCTCGTGCGCCAGCGGCTTTCCACGCGGCGCATCCCTGCAGATGCGGCACGCGCGGACGTTTCCTGCGACGTTCTCGAGCGGTGTGGACAAGCGATCCTCTCAGGCTGCGGCGCTCGGGCGGCTTGCGACGGCGCGATACCATCGCAGGACATTGCCCAATTCGTCGGGCACCTGGATCCGCGCGGGCTTCATGAAGTCGACGGCGATCATCCCCGTGATATCTGCGACGGAATAGCTGTCGCCGGCCACGAATTCCCGGTTCGCCAATTCGCCATCCAGGAAACGCAGGAACTCCAACGCTTTCGGCTTGTTGGCTTCACCCCATTCGGGAACCTGCGGGATCTCCCATTCCCTCATCGCCGGATGCATGTGGCGAAAGGCCTGCGCGACGCAGAACATGAGGTTGAGCTCCATCCGGCGCTGCCACATCTCGACAAGCGCCTTGCCGGCAGGGCCCTTCCCGAACAGCGCCGGTTCGGGCACGAGCTCTTCGAAATAGCGGCAGATCGCGATGGACTCTGTGATGATCGTGCCGTCATCGAGTTCCAGGACCGGCAGCCGCTGCAGCGGGTTGCGCGACGTGACGGCCTCCCCTCGGTGCTCCATCGCTCCCATATCGACCGGGACCAGCGGCACGTCGATCCCCTTTTCCGCCAGGAATACCCGTACCCGGCGCGGGTTCGGCGCCTTGCCCCCGTCGAAAAGCCTCATGTCGATACTCCCCTTGATTGTTGTCCCGAAAAGAAAATGGCCCGCAGCCAGTTCAGGATCGTGCCGATCCCATCATGTTCGCCGTCGATCATGCCGCCGTGGCTCCGGCGCCAGTCGCGCGGCCGCTCGAATTCGCCAGCCCACACACCAAGTCCCAACGCGCGCGCCTCTTCCTCCTGGTCGAGATAATCCCCATAGGCCACGGCCCATCCGCCTGCGACCTGAGCGGCGTTGAGATTGTCATCGCCGGCGCTGCAATCGCCGAGAAGGCGGCCATAGCGATCGCGCTCCCAGCCGGAGCAGGTAACGGGGCGTCCGGCGATCAGCTTGCCAAGCGCCTCGCGCGACCGCCTTCCGCACGGATATTCCTCGCCGTCGCGCCGGCAGATCTGATGATATTCCGGCGCATCGATGCCGCGCAGGCGGATCTTCTCGCCGCCGAGGGTCAGCGTGTCCCCATCATTGACCGTCACTGCTCCGGTTGCCTGCCGGCTTCCGACGCGGTCCAGCCGTGCCGAAACCACGACGAGCAATCCGAGAATGGCAAAGGCCAGGGCGTAGTCGAAGAACTTTCGGTGGCGACGGCGGGACTGGCGAGCGCCTCGCCAGGACCGGCCGTACCGATAACTGCTCATATGGCAAAGGATACCTTAATCATTGCGGTCTAGCCTGCCTTCGTAATCGAACGCGCGCGAAACCGAAACCTTTGATGCCGTTACAGCGAACGAACACGGCTGACAAATTCATTGTGGACCGCAGGAAAGCCCATCGCAACAGCGATGTGTCGCGCGCGGTGAGGAAAACGCGCGAGCGTCTTTCGCAGCATTCAGGCAACCCGGCATTCGACCGTGAGCTCCTCAAGCTCCACGCTCGTGCCATCGTCACCGGCGCCTCCGCCCTGCCGCTCCTGGTTGTTCTGGTTGCCGCGGCAGGAACATTTGTCGGGATGGCGGGAGAGGTGCTGATATGGGCGCTCGTCACCATCGCCTCCTACGCCGTGCTTGCCCTGCTCGCCCGGCGCGTCGACCATGCCGATGCCGATGAAGGCGACCCAATCGCCGCCAGGCGCAGCTTCCTGGCGCTGCATTTCCTGACCGGACTTGGGTGGTCGTACCTGGCGGCCATGGGATGCGGCGAATGCCAGATCGAACAATTTCCGGTCATCAAGGCCGTCGTCCTGCTGCTCGCCATGGCGGCAACGGCGATCATCGCTTCTTCGCTGCGCGGCGCCTTGATTGCGACATTCGCCTTGCCTGTCGCCATCTATGCCGTGCTGGGTGCGCGGTACTGGATGCCGGTGGAAGCGACCATGACGGGGCTTCTCGCCGTGGCGCTGCCCTTCTTCGCCTATGTCGCGGGCCATCTGAACAGGTCGACCCTGATGCTCCTGTCGTTCCGACGCGAGAAGGACGCGCTGATCGGGGAACTTGAAACGGCGAAATCGATGTCGGACGAGGCGCGGCGCCGCGCCGAAGAGGCGAACCTGGCGAAATCGCGTTTCCTCGCCTCGATGAGCCATGAATTGCGCACCCCGCTCAACGCCATACTCGGCTTTTCGGAAGTGATGTCGAAGGAGGTCCTGGGCCCTCTCCACAACGCGACCTACAAGGAATACGCGCACGACATTCATGCCTCCGGGCAGCATCTTCTCGGCCTCATCAACGAGATCCTCGACCTGTCGCGCATCGAGGCCGGCCGATACCAGCTCAACGAGGAGCCCATGAGCCTTGTCGGGGTCGTCGAGGAATGCTGCCATCTGATGGAACTCAAGGCGCGCAACAAGGATCTGCGCATCGTTCAGCAATTCGAGCCCATGATGCCGCGGCTCTTGGCCGACGAGCGCGCCGTGCGCCAGATCACGCTCAACCTCCTTTCCAACGCCGTGAAGTTCACACCGGCTGGCGGGGAAATACGGGTGAAGGTCGGATGGACCGCAGGGGGCGGACAATACCTCTCCGTCGAGGACAACGGCCCCGGCATACCACCGGATGAGATCCCGGTTGTCCTGTCGGCCTTCGGCCAGGGCTCGATCGCCATCAAGAGCGCAGAACAAGGCACCGGCCTCGGCCTGCCCATCGTCCAAGGGCTCGTCGCCATGCATGGCGGCGATTTCCAGCTCCAGTCGAAACTGCGCCAGGGGACCAGCGCGGTCGCGGCATTCCCACCCGGCCGGGTCATGGAAGAAATGCCGGCATTCCCGACCCGCGCCGTCGCCGCGGGCGGTAGACGGGCCTGATGCCAGGTCGAGACGCGGCTTCGCCAAGCGCCGCGCGGCGGATATATCAGATCGTCGCGGCCATTCCCGAATGGACCTGCGCAGCCGCCTTGACCACGCCGAGCGCCAGCGCGGCGCCAGTTCCCTCTCCATGGGCAAGGCGAAGATCGAGCACCGGCTCCATGCCGAGCCGCTCCAGCGCCTTCGCATGGCCTGACTCGGCCGAGACGTGGCCGGCGAGGCAATGGTCGAGCGCGGCAGGGTTGACCTGATGAAGCACGGCAGCCGCCGCGGTCGCCGCGAAGCCGTCAAGCACTACGGCCACTTTCTGCATGCGCGCCGCGATGATAGCGCCGGCGATCGCGGCGAACTCGCGGCCGCCGACGCGGCGCAGAACCTCGAAGGGATCTCGCAGGTTCCTGCCATGGAACGAGAGCGCGGCATCCACGGTCGCGGCCTTCCGAGCGATCATCTCGCGGTCGGCACCCGAGCCCGGTCCAACCCAATCAGCGCCGGAGCCACCGTACAGGGCCGCGAGCATCGCAGCGGCGACCGTCGAATTGCCGACCCCGAGATCGCCGATCGCGATGACATCTATGCCGCCGGCGATCGCTTCCATGCCGAAGGCCATGGTCGCGGCGCAGCCGCGCTCGTCGAGAGCGGCATCCTCGACGAAGTCGGCGGTGGGAAGATGCAGGGCCAGATCGAAAACCTTCAGCCCGAGATCGTGGGCCACGCAAAGCTGGTTGATCGCCGCGCCGCCCGCCGCGCACATCTCCACCATCTGAGCGGTCGCCTCCGGCGGTCGCGGCGATAAATTGCGCCTGGTGACGCCGTGGTTTCCGGCGAAGATCGCGACAAGCGGACGGGTGACGGCCGGCGGGCGCCCGGTCCAGCCCGCGAGCCATTCCGCGATCTCCTCCAGCCGGCCGAGCGATCCTGTCGGCTTGCGCATGCGACCGAATTGCGAGCGCACCGTCTCGGCGGCCGCCTCATCGCGCGGGGGAAGCTCTCGCATCAGGTTGCGGAAGTCGTCGAAGGGAAGTCCTGTCGTCATCTGTCCTGTCCTGCCTGTGGCAAGGGCGACATAACGAGCTTCGCCGCGTCGCACAATCCATCCCACGCGATCGTTGGTGTGAGAAAACGCCTCCCCTTGCCGCAATCGACAGGGCTTGTTTTGGCTTTCCTGCTACACCATGTGCATTGAGCGAACGGAACCAAGCCTTGTCCATCGAATCCCCTTGCATCCTCGTCTGTTCCATCGACGTGAAAACGGGCTATTGCTTCGGCTGCGGCCGCACGCGAGACGAGATCGCCGGCTGGATCGACATGACGCCCGAGAGGCGGCGCGACATCATGGCCTCGCTGCCGGCCAGGCTGTCGACGGTGGAACGCAAGCCGCGCCGCGAGACGCGACGGGCAAGGATGGCCCGCGAGCGCAATGCAGCCGAATGACCGGGACAAGTCTATGCGTACGAGCAACTTCTTCTGCGTGGTCATGGCCGCGATCGGAGGCGGGCTTATCCTCCTGCTCCTCAGCGACAAGACGGACGCCCCATTCTCCGGGAACGACGAGCTGGGCCGCGCCCTCTATCTCGGTATCTGGGGCATGGTCATCGCGGCCGGCATATTAGGGTCTGGCATGCGCCTCGGTTACGTGGCGCGCAGCCTGGCCCTGTGGCTGCTGGTCGCGCTGCTCTTGGTGGCCGGCTATCAGTACCGATACGAGTTGCAGGACGTGGCGAATCGCGTCACCGCCGGTCTCGTTCCAGGCAGCCCGCTGTCGATCAGCGACGGCGGCAATACGGTGCTGCTGGAAAAGGCCGGCAACGGCCATTTCGAAGCGCGGATCCTCGTCAACGGCGCGCCGGTGCGGGCCGTGGTCGACACCGGCGCGACGGCTACCGTCCTGACCTCGGCCGATGCCTGCGCGGCGGGTTTCGACCCCGCCTCCCTGAACTACACGATCACCGTCTCGACCGCCAATGGCACGGCGCGTTCCGCTCGCGTCACCGCCGGCGAGATCGCGCTGGGCACGATCAGCCGCAGCAATGTTCCGGTTCTGGTAGCCGAGGCCGGCATGCTCGACCGCAGCCTCCTCGGCATGAATTTCATCGGCAGCCTGTCGGGCTTCGATGTGCGCGGGGACAGGATGACGCTGCGGGACTAGGCAAGAGCCTTTTGAGCAAGCGGAATCCGCTTCTCGTAGATGTGGTCGATGATGCCCCAGGCCTTGGCTTCTTCGGCGGTCATGAAGAAATCGCGGTCAAGGGTCCTCTCGACCTCCTCCAGCGTGCGCCCGCAATGGCGGGCGTAGAGCTCGTTCATCCGCCGCTTGGTCTTGATGACGTCCTCGGCGTGGCGCTCGATGTCTGAGGCCATCCCTTGGAAGCCTCCGGACGGCTGGTGCAGCATGACGCTCGAATTGGGGAGGGCGACGCGCAAGCCTGGCGTGCCGGCCATCAGCAGGAACGACCCCATGGATCGAGCCGTACCGATGCAGACCGTCGAGATTGGGCAATCGATATATTGCATCGTGTCGTAGATCGCGAAGCCGCTGGTGACGGAGCCGCCAGGCGAGTTGATGTAAAGCGCGATCTCTTTCCTGGGATTGTCTGATTCCAAAGATAGGAGCTGCGCGCAGACCAGAGCCGAGACATTGTCGTCGATCGGCCCGTTCAGGAAGACGATGCGCTCGCGCAGGAGGCGCGAGAAGATGTCGAAGGAGCGTTCTCCGCGGCTCGACTGTTCGATGACCATGGGAACCAGATTGGCGACGCTGTTCATGGATTGCGTTCTCCTGTGGTGTTTTGCGGCCGAGCGCAATCGCTTGGCGTCGCACGGATGCAGCCAATTGGATGGATTCAGGCTGATAAATTGTCGGCACGCGTCAGACGGACGCGGAACGGATTACGCTGCGCGCATCAGCGGCCCGGCCACGTTCGTGTTCGCGGCCTGCAGCGCCATCGTCGGCACTTGCTCTCTCGCCCCGGAATGGACGATACGGAGATGCGTGCCCCCCTCGCGGGCCTGCGAAAGCTCGAACGTGACGACAGACGTCAGCGCATTGTCCCGCGCCTCGCCGTCCCTCCAGGAATAGCGGAGCCGGCGATACGGCTCGGCCTCGAGCATTTCGCAATCGACGCGGTCCCCAGTGGGACCGCTCTCATGCAAGGAGAATCGCTCCCCTTCGACGGGGCGGATGTCGTTGGGCATCAGCCATGCGCCCAGGAGCTCGGGGACAGTCAGCGCACGCCATACCTTTTCCGGCGGATGCGGCAGGTCACATTCCGTGACCACAGAGAGTTCCGCGCTCTCCGGCATTTCCTGATCGGCGGGTTCCATCATTGGTCCATCCCTTTCAGCACGTCCTTCAGGCGCTCGACGCGCTCCGGCCAGAACAGGCGATAACGCTCCATCCAGGCCATGAGAGGCGCCATCCCCTGCGGGACGACCCGATAGTAGCTGTTGCGACCGTCGCGCCGTTCCGCGACCAGCCCTGCTCGCTTCAAGGCAGCCAGATGTTGCGACACGGCAGGCTGCGAGATCGAGAATCCGGACTTCAACTCGCCGACGCTCATTTCCCCGCTGGTAAGGCGCTCGAAGACGGCCCGTCGGGTCGGATCGGCGAGGGCCCTGAAGATTTCGGTCTCGATCATGCGCAACTTATAAGCCAACACTTATCGATTCGGCAAGCATTATCTGCTGCCCTCTGAAAACGGCAATCCGAGAGATCAGGCTGCCGTCACGGCCGGCTCGAGTGAGACCGCCTCGAACGCCTTGAAGAGGACTTCTGGCCCCGCCCCCGGACGCGTCGCATCCGTGGACAGGATCTGGCGATAGCGTCGGGCGCCGGCAAAGCCATGGAACAGCCCGGTCATGTGGCGTGTGACATGAGCGAGCCGTCCGCCCTCGGCAATGTGGCGTTCGGCATAGTCGGCCATGGCGGCAATGACCGCGGCGTAATCGAGCGACCGGTCCGGTTGGCCGTAGACGCGATGATCCGCCTCGCCCAGAATACCCGGCGTATGATAGGCGGCCCGCCCCAGCATCACGCCGTCGACGTGTTCAAGATGGGCTTGAGCCTCGTCCAGCGATGGAATCCCGCCATTGATGCCGACGAATTGCGTGGGGAATTTCTGCTTCAGGCGATAGACGCGCGGATAGTCGAGCGGCGGGATGTCGCGGTTCTCCCTGGGGCTCAGGCCTTCCAGCCAGGCCTTGCGCGCATGCACCCACAGCGCGTCGGCGCCCTCCCCGAGCACGGTTTCCGCCATGGCGTCGAGCGCGATCTCGATATCCTGTTCATCGACGCCGAGGCGGCACTTCACGGTGACCGGAATGGCCACCGCCGCTTTCATCGCCGCAATGCAGGCGCCGACGATCTCCGGCGTACGCATCAGGCAGGCGCCGAAAGTGCCGGACTGAACGCGGTCCGAGGGGCAGCCGACATTGAGATTGATCTCGTCATAACCGAAGCCCTCGCCGATCCGGGCCGCCTCGGCGAGCTTCCGCGGATCCGAGCCGCCAAGCTGCAGGGCGACCGGATGCTCGACCGCGTCGAAGCCGAGCAGACGCCGGCGGTCCCCATGGATCGCCGCATCGGCTACGACCATCTCGGTATAGAGCAGAGTCGAGCGGGTGAGCTGCCTGTGGAGATACCGACAATGACGATCGGTCCAATCCATCATGGGGGCCACGGCCAATCTGTGGTTCCCGTAAATCATCTTTGTTGCTGATTTCCCTGCGAAATCGGTTGCGGCTCGTTCCAGTCGTCGAGACTTCTGCCTGGCAATGTAGCACTGCCACGGCGTCAGATAATACCGCGACACATTATCCGCTAGCCGACAGTGCTCCTTCCTGCCGGAAAATCGCGGAAATTCAAGCGTTTCCGCTTGTATATTATCGCTGTGAAATTTATGTACAGAGGGGGATACGGTTGCGACGGAATCGAGCTGTCGTCGGCAAAGACAGCAGGGGCTGCTCCAGGCAGCCGCGTTTCCATGACAGTTCAGGGCGATGCTCACTAAAAAAGGCAAATACGGCCTCAAGGCACTGGTTCACCTCTCTTACTTGCCGGCAGGGCAGCTTGCCTTCGTCAGCGATATCGCCGTCGCCAACAAAATTCCCAAGAAGTTCCTGGATGCGATCCTGGGCGAATTGCGCAATGCCGGTTTCGTGCAGAGCCGAAAGGGCAAGGACGGTGGCTATCGGCTTGCCCGGCCGGCGGGCGACATCAAGATCGGTCATGTCATTCGTGTCCTCGACGGGCCCCTGGCGCCCCTGCCCTGCGCCAGCCTCTCCCAATACCAGCAATGTGAGGATTGCGACGAGGCAACATGCCAGGTCCGGCACATGATGCTGGAGGTTCGCCAGGCGGTCGCCGAGGTGCTGGACACCTGCAGCCTCGCGGCCATGCGCGACAGCGCCGATGAGGGCGTCGCCAAAGTTCTGAAGTACCAGAACTGAAGGGTTGCCGCCAAGGCGCGCCGTGACGGGCGTTCCCCTCTGTTCTGCCGGGTCCCCCGCCGTCCGCGCAATCCTCACCTGGAAAGATCAGCCGCAGGCGACGCAGGACAGCTTGGGTGCCGCCGCTACGCCTCTGCCCTCTCACGGGCGGCGACCCTCACGCCAGCGTATAGGCCGTTTTCACCGTCGTATAGAACTCCGCGGCGTAGCGGCCCTGTTCGCGCGGTCCGTAGCTTGACCCCTTGCGGCCGCCGAAGGGTACGTGGAAGTCGACGCCGGCCGTGGGCAGGTTCACCATCACCATGCCGGCCTGCGCATTGCGCTTGTAGTGCGTGGCGTGTTTGAGGCTGGTCGTGCAGATGCCGGATGAGAGGCCGAAAGGCGTGTCGTTCGCCACTGCCAGGGCTTCCTCATAGTCCTTGACCCGGATGACGCTGGCTACCGGGCCGAAGATTTCCTCCCGGCTGATCCGCATCTGGTTGGTCGCCTCGGTGAACAGGGCAGGCTGCAGATAGAAGCCGGGTGTCTCGCGATTGAGACGCTCGCCGCCGAAGACGAGCTTGGCGCCCTCGTCACGGCCGATGGCAATGTATTTCTCGTCCTGATCGAACTGCCCCTGATCGACCACCGGTCCGATGTGAGTGCCTTGCTTGAGGGCGTTGTCGACGACGAGGCTTTTCAGCTTGTCGGTGACAGCCGAGACGAAGCGATCATGGATACCTTCCGTGACCACGAGCCGCGACGAAGCCGTGCAACGCTGCCCCGTGGAGAAGAAGGCGCCGTTGACCGCGCAGTCGACGGCGACGCCGAGATCGGCATCGTCGAGCACGACGAGCGGGTTCTTGCCGCCCATCTCCAGCTGGATCTTGCGCATGTGCTCGAGCGAAGCAGCCGCAACGCGCTTTCCCGTCGCGACCGAGCCGGTGAAGGTGATCGCATCGACATGCGGACTGTCGAGGATAACCTGGCCGACAACCGAGCCCTTGCCCATGACGAGATTGAGCACGCCCTTGGGCAGGCCTGCACGATGGAGGATGTCGACAATCGCCCAGGAACAGCCCGGCACCAGGTCGGCCGGCTTGAAGACGATCGTGTTGCCGTAGCACAGCGCCGGAGCGATCTTCCATGCGGGTATGGCGATCGGAAAATTCCAGGGCGTGATGATGCCCACGACGCCAACCGCTTCGCGCGTCATCTCGACGCCGATGCCGGGGCGGACACTGGGGACCGTCTCCCCGGAAAGACGAAGGACTTCGCCGGCGAAGAAGTCGAAGATCTGCGCCGCGCGGATTGTTTCACCGATACCTTCCGCAAGCGTCTTGCCTTCCTCACGCGAAAGCAGCCTGCCGATCTCGTCCTTGCGGGCGGTGATCTCGTCTGCCGTCTTGCGCAGGATCGCATGCCGCTCGAGGAGGCCGGAGCGGGACCACGCGGGGAAGGCTGCCTTTGCAGCCGCGATCGCCGCTTCGGCATCGGCCTTTGTGGCGCGCGCATATTCGCCCACGACATCGTTCATATCCGACGGATTGATGTTGGGGATGGCATCGCCCCCCACCCACTCGCCTCCGATCAGGTTGCGGTGCAGTTCCGTCATTGGTCTATCCACTTCGAGTCAGATGAGTTGAGCTTTGGCCAGATCTCTCATGAGGTGGCTGGCGCCATATGTCCAGGGCGGGCAGTCGGGCGACAGACGAACCCTGTTGACGAGGCTACCGAGCTTTTCGGTCGATATGGTGACGATATCACCGACCTTGTGGGTGAATCCCTTGCCTTGCTCGCCCCTGTCCTTGGAGGGCACGAACATGGTTCCGAGATAGAGCGCGATACCGTCCGGATACTGATGATGAGACCCCATCGCCGCCGACACGAGTTCCTCGGGCGAGCGGCTGATCTCGGCCATGGAGCTCGAACCTTCGAGCGTGAAACCATCCTCGCCCTCGACCTTGAGGTGGACCTTCGCCTTTTTCACATCGTCGATCGTGAATCCGCGGTCGAAGAGCCGGATGAACGGCCCAAGGGCGGCCGACGCGTTGTTGTCCTTGGCTTTGCCGAGAAGCAGGGCCGAACGCCCCTCCACGTCGCGCAGGTTGACGTCGTTGCCCAAGGCAGCGCCGACGATCCGTCCCTTGCTCGAGGCGATCACGGCAATTTCCGGCTCTGGATTGTTCCAGGTCGAGATCGGGTGCAGCCCGACATCCGCGCCGAAACCGACTGAGGCCATAGGCTGACATTTGGTGAAGATTTCCGCGTCCGGCCCGATGCCGACTTCGAGATATTGCGACCAGACGCCGCGAGCGATGAGCTTTTCCTTGCAGGCTTGAGCCTCCGCCGAGCCGGGCTTCAGCTTGGACAGGTCATCGCCGATCAGCCCGGCAATGTCTGCGCGGATCGCATCGGCCTTCTCGGCCGAGCCCCGTGCCTGTTCTTCGATGACCCGTTCGAGGAGGCTCACGACGAAGGTGACGCCCGATGCCTTGATCGCCTGGAGGTCGACCGGCGAGAGCAGGAACGGCTTGGCGGCGTCCCTGGCTTCGAAGCTGTTGGCCTCGATATCGTCGAGGCGGCCGACCGCACGGCCCTGCGCCTGCCGGACGTAAGCCGCGGGATCTTCCATTTCGCAGATGTCCCGGACAGTGGGCGCCTGCCTGGACGTGATGTCGACGAGATCGCCGGCTCGTACGGTCACGACCAGCGGGTGGCCGCCTGCCGGCGAACTGATCCGCCCGATGAAGATACCGTCATGCGGCAGGGCTGTCGTATAGGTCATTTCGCTTCCATCCCTCAGCGCCGCCGGAAAACCGGCGGGCGTTTTTCCTTGAATGCCTTGCGCCCCTCCAACGCGTCCTCGGTGGCGAAGCAGATCGTCTGCAGGTCACGCTCATATTCGATGGCCTTTTCGGCAGGCATCGTGTGGGCGGCCTTGAGGTTCAGCTTCGCCGTCTCGGCGGCAATCGGCGCGCGACTGGCAATTGTTTGGGCGATTTCGCGCGCTCGCGCAAGCAGGCCCTCGCGCGGAACCACATCGCTCACCAGCCCCCAGGCAAGCGCTTTCTCCGCTGGCACAGGGTCTCCCGTCATGATCAAAAGGGCGGCGTTCGACATGCCGGCCGAGTGGGCGAGATGCATCGCCATGCCACCGCCGCCGATCCAGCCGAGCTTGATTTCCGGCGCCGCGAACTGCGCATTGTCGGAGGCGATGCGGATATCGCACGACATCGCCGTCTCGAGCCCGCCTCCGAAACAGTAGCCGTTTACGGCGGCAATGGAAGGCTTCAGCAAGGCGCGGATCGCATCGCAATAATCCGGCCTGTTGCGGAACTGCCAGGGCGTCTCGTAGGTGTCGAGCTCACGGATGTCCGAACCAGCGCAGAAGGCCTTCTCGCCGGCTCCCGTCAGGATCACGCAGCGAATGGTCTCGCTGTCATTGCATTGCTCCACGGCCGCCACGATCGCGTCAGCCATTTCCGGGGTGACCGCGTTGAGCTTCTGCGGCCGGTTGAGGGTGATGATGGCAATCGCCCCGTCCACTTCAAACAGCACGTCTTGTGTCATTTCGATCTCCTAGATTTCGCTGTCTTCGGGGCGGCTGGAGCGGTAGGCGGCCTCGATCTCCGCGACGATTTCTGTTGCCGGCCGGCGCGCCTCGAATGCCTCGCGCAGCAGAGCGGAAGCCTTCGTCTGGAAGGCGATGTATCCGGAATGCCGCGGCCGCACATAGGCCGCCTCCAGCGTCTCGGCCGTGCCGCGATAGAAATCGCCCCAGCGCGCATTGACGGCGGGATCGCTCCAGGCCGAGCGCCGGCTCGGCTGCCCATCGTGGGAAGGGATGAAGCCAGCCTGCGCCGGCGCGCTCATGAGCCACAGGAGATGATTCTTGAGCTCCGGCGTGACCAGGCAGCGGGTGGAGATGCCGATCCCGGTTCCGCCGAGCGTAGATCCCGGCCGGGCTCCCGCGCGGAGGCGAGGCGCATTCGAGAAGCGAAGCGCTTTGCCGGCCTCCGGGGCGGCGTAGTTCACGTAGCCGTAAATGAGCGGGCAAAGAGCCACGTCGTCATGCGCAGCCATGTGACCGAGGATGCCGATCGGATTTCTTTCGTAGACGCTCCTGGGGCTGCGTGCGGCCAGCTCGGCTAGCCGATCGTATGCCTGCCGCCCGACTTCGTCCGACACCAGCCGATCGGGATCGCGTCGCGCGGGCGGCTCGCCGAGCGCCGTGGCGATGGAGAGATAGGAGAGGATGGCATGCGGGCCAGCCAGGGACAGTGCCACCTTCCCTGTCGCCCGCGAAAGAGCGGCGACGTCGTCCCAGGTCTCCGGAGGCGAGGCCTCCAGCAAATCGGACCGGGACGCCATGACCTGGGTCGCGGCGTCGAGCGGCAGCGCCCAATGGCTGTTGGCGTAGCGATAGCTGGCAAGGCATGGGCCGATGATGGCGGCCGCGAGTTCGGCAATGGTCCCTGCCCCGAACACTTCCTCCAGCGGCTGCAGACACTTGGCCTCTACCGCTTCGCCGACATGCGGATGGTCCAACACCACGAGGTCGTAGCGCGCACACAGATCGGCGATCGGATGCGACTCGAAGCCTTCCAGAGGCTGCTTGTCCCACGCGATCGACAGGCCGTCGCGCGCCGGATCGAGCCCTGCAGCCGCGGCGGCCAACGCGTTATAGCCCCTGGGATGGTCCCAGGTGAGCGCCTTGTAGGACTGCATGGCTAGTGCTTTCCGCTGGAAATCGCGCCCGATTGTTCCAGGCGCTCAATAGTCGCGGCATCATATCCCGCCTCCCTCAGAACCTCCCTTGTGTGCTCGCCGGTGAGCGGCGCCCCCCGGTCAACCTTCGACGGCGTCTTGGAGAACTTGATCGGGAAGCCGGGGGTCTTCACCCGCCCTTCCGTCGGATGGTCGTATTCGACGAACGTCCCGTTATGCTTGATCTGCGGATCCTCGACGAGCTCCCGATAGCCATAGACGGGACCGGCCCACAGATCCGCCTCGCCGAAGAGCTTCAACCATTCGGCACTCGTCTTGTGCTTTAGCCTCTCCCGCGTCTTGGCGAAGATTTCGTCACGACGGGTCCAGCTGTCGACCTCGTCGTCCATGGTGAGGAAGCTCTCCTCGCCGATCACCTCGCCGAGCTTCTTCAGCGACGGGAAAGCGACGACGATGTAGCCGTCGCTCGTGGCGAACGCCCCATAGGGCGCACGGATGAAGACATGGGCATGCGGCTCGGCCGAACGCTTCTGCTCCTTGCCGCCGACGGTGAACACCGACAATTCCTGCATTTGTATCGTCGCGATGGCGTCGAGCATATTGACCTCGACCAATTGACCCTCGCCGGTTCGCTCGCGATGGAACAGCGCGGCCAGCGCCCCCTCGAAGGCGGTATAGGCGGTTATGGCATCGACCAGATATTGGCCGGCCGCAGTCGGCGCCTCCCCTGCCCGTCCTGCGGAAAGCATCGCCCCGGACATCGCTTGAAGCAGGAGATCCTGGCCCGGCTTGTTCACATAGGGGCCGCTTTCGCCGTAGCCCGACATGGACACATAGACGAGGCGCGGATTGATCTTGGACAGCGTCTCGTAATCGACGCCGAGCCGCTTCGCGACGCCGGGCCGATAGTTCTGGAGGAAGACGTCGGCGGTCTTGACCAGGTCCAGAAGGACCTTCTTTCCCTCCTCCGCCTTCAGGTCCACCGCCAGCGAGCGCTTGTTCCGGTTGAGCGAGAGGAACGAGACATTGACCTTGTTGCCGCGCGCGCCGCCGGCCGCAACGTGGCGTTGCCATTCGCCGGTGACCGGCTCGACCTTGACCACATCTGCGCCGAGATCGCCGAGACGCTGCGCGGCGAACGGGCCCGCCATCGCGATCGAACAGTCGAGCACGCGGATGCCGCTCAGAATTCCCATGTCAGTTTTCCTCATTTCAATGCATCACCCAGCCGCCATCGACATTCAGTGTCTGGCCGGTGATGAAGCCGGATTCGTCCGAAGCGAAGAACATCAATGCGTTCGCGATATCGCGCGGGTGCCCGCGCCGCTTCACCGCCTGGTGGTCGAGCACGAACCGAGTGTAGCCCTCGGGATCAGGATGGATCTTCTCGGCGTCCGTTGGGAAAGCGCCGGGCGCGATCGCATTGGCGGTGATGCCATACTGCCCGAATTCACGAGCCCAGGCGCGGGTGAGACCGACCAGGGCGCCCTTCGACTGGACGTAGGGCGCCAGCAGCGCCCAACCGCCGTAGAAGGTGACCGAGGCGATATTGATGACGCGGCCCCATTTTTTCGCACGCATGTGAGGCAGCGCGACCTGCATGCAGACGATCGCGGCGTCGACATTGACGCGCTGCACCGCCTGGAACTCCTCGATCGAATAGTCTTCGAACGGCTTCGACGGATAGATCGCGGCATTGTTGATGACGACGTCGAAACCGCCGACTTCGCTCGACTTGGCTTCGAGCCGGCTACGTAGGTCGGTCAGCGCCGACAGGTCAGCCTCGCAGACGACAAGGCCTCTCAGTCCTTCCCGCTCGGTTTGGGCTTGGAGGTTGTCGATCTTGCGCCGATCGTTGTCGATCGCCACCACCTTGGCGCCGGCGCGCAGGAACTGAAGCGTCGTCTCGGTGCCGAGGCCTCCCGCCGCGCCGGTATAAAGGATCGTCTTGTCGGCGATGGACATGGCGAGGCGTCCCTCTGTGGATGTTGCGACTGTCACGAGCGGCCTCCGATCGGCAAGTGGTTGCCCGAGGGCTCCGGGAAGTCTTCGGCCGGCTGCCTGGCGAGGCTCTCGATACGCTTCTCGGCGGCGGCGATCTCGGCGCCATCCGCGAGGATGCGGAAGGTGGTGTCGTAGGCGCGCTCGTCGCCATGCTCGAGCCAGATCAGTTCGCCGCGATCGCGGGCTGCCTTGTGCCCGAGAACATGATTGGTCGACGGCTCGATGCCGAGCGCGTACTGGCCGGCTTGCAGGTTCTGCCATTCGAACATGCAGGGGAACTGGTCCTTCCGAGTGACCACCTCGAAGCCGATGCCGAGCGCATCGTTGACGACCGCGACGGGGACCTCGCCGGCCTGATCCGCCGCAAGCTCGTGCTGCCAGACCTGTTCGTGGAAGTTCATCTGCGGTGAAGGCAGGGTGCGATACCCCACCTTCTGCTTGCGGTAGTCCGCGCCGGCATGGGCAGCCCAGACCACATCCTTGACGGGCGCCAGGTACCGCGACCCCTCCGCGACCACGGGGTGCCCGACATTGATGTGGTAACAATACATGTGCGGGGTCCGGTAGAAGCCCCGGTTGACCACCCGGTCGGAAAGACGGATCTCGTTCGAACCGACCTTCGCCTCGATGCGCCGGACCAGTTGCAGATCTTCCCCGAAGACCGTGCCCTGGCTGACGACGCCCTCGCACCAGAGCGTGCACTCGTCGCCGTCCCAAGCCTCGCCATAGCCGGTCAATCGCGCCGGCAGCGTGCCGACGCGGCCATGAATGGAATGGCTGACGGTCTTGCGCGGGCTGTAGACGTAGTGATCGGCGGGCTCGTCATACATGAACAGGATGTGGTCGAGACCGCAGGTCACCATCAGGCCGGAGAAGGACCGCAGCCAGGCCAGCCCGCCCTCGCCCTCATATTCGGCAAGCCCGGGATGCTTGAAACCAGCCGGCGAATGCCAGCCCACGGCGAGGCCACGATACTCGCAGTCGGCGATGTCGAGCGCCCGATCGACGAGCACAGTGAAGCGGAGGCCCGTGCCGGTGCGGAATTCCAGCATGCGGATGCCACGCTCGAGGCCGTCGTCCAGCACCATCGACCGAACGCCGGCGAATTGCGACAGGGAGCCGGCACTGGCGGCGATATCGCGGCGGGTCCGCGGCTTTCCATAGAGTTCGACCATTATCGGCTTCCTGCGGTTTTCATTGTCTTGCCCTTGGCGCTCGCCCTCAGTTCGGACACATCGGCGCCGGTGATGATGCTTTCCACGGTGAGGAGATCAGTCTCGGCGACGACCAGCTCGGCGGTCACTTCGCCACGGCGCATCACGATGATGCGGTCGGCCACCTGGAAGACGTGGTGGAGGTTGTGGGTGATGAAGATCACGGAATGGCCGGCGTCCCGCACCTCCTTCACGAAGCGCAGCACGCCATGCGTCTCCTCCACGCCCAGATTGTTGGTGGGTTCGTCGAGGATGATCACCTTGGCGAAGAAGTGCATGGCGCGTGAGATCGAGATGGACTGCCTCTCGCCGCCCGAAAGCGTCCGCACCGGCGCATCCGCGTCGAGCTTCTTGGAGATGCCGACACGCTTGAGCAGATCGGAGGCGGCCCTTTTCAGGAACTTGATGTTGAGCGGCGCGAAAACGCCGAGGAAAGGCCAGAACACCGGCTCGCGCCCGAGGAAAAGGTTGCGCGCGATGCTCAGATCGGGCGCGAGCGACGTGTCCTGATGGATCGTTTCGATGCCGAGCTCGATCGCATCCCGCGCCGATTTGATCTCGACGGGCGCGCCGCGCACGAAGATCTGCCCGCTTCCCGGCTTGTGCACGCCGGAGATGACCTTGATCAGTGTCGACTTGCCGGCCCCGTTGTCGCCGAGCAGGGCCACCACCTCGCCTTCGCGGATCGACAGCGAGACGTCGACCAGCGCATGCAACCCTCCGAAGGACTTGTTGAGGCGTTCGAGGCGCAGGAGTTCTTCCGCCATCACCGTCCTCCCATCGCATTCTTCTGGAGCACGGCGTGCAGCACCAGCATTGCCAGGATGATCGCGCCGACGAAGATGTTGTAGGCGAGGCCGGGCACGCCGATCAGCACGATGCCGTTGCGGATGGCGCGCAGCATGAAGACGCCGACGAGGGTTCCAAGAATGGTGCCGCGCCCCCCGGTCAGCGCGGTGCCGCCGACGACCACCATGGCGATGACTTCGAGCTCGTAGCCGGTGCCGGCGACCGGCGACGCCGAGGAAATCCGAAGCGCGCTGATGGTCCCAGCCAGGCCGGCGAGGACCGACGTCATGACGAAGAGCCAGATCTTGACCTTGTCGGCCGGCACCCCCCTCGCCACGGCCGCGCTGCGGTTGCTGCCGATCGCGGTGATCCAGTTGCCGAGCTTCGAGTAGTCGAGGATGTAGATGGCCAGAAGCGTGAAGGCGATGAACCACCACAGAGACGCGTAGAGCCGGAATGACCCGATCGAGAAATCGCCAGCCAGGACCGCGACCAGCCAGTGGTCGATCTCGAGCGACTTCAACGGGAAACCCTGGGTGATGTAGAGCGCCGCGCCGCGCACGATGAGCAGCATCGAGAGCGTGACGAGAAAGGACGAGATCCCGATCTTGGTGACCAGGATGCCGTTGCAGAGCCCGATCAAGGCGCTGACGGCAAGGCCGATCGTCAAGGCCAGGGCGAAGTCCATGCCCGTATCCTGCACGAGGAGCGCCATCAGCACCGGGCAGAGCGCAAAGACCGCGCCGACCGACAGGTCGAACTCGCCGGCCGTGAGCAGCAGCGTCATTGCGAGCGCGATAATGCCGAGCTCGGGCAGGAAAGCGAGCAGGTTCGAGATGTTGAGCGGCGACAGGAAGTTGCCATTGCCGACGATGAAAAGAAGCGTGATGACGCAGAGGATCACGAGCGATGAGAACTCGGGCGTCCGGATCGCGCCCTGCAGGTTTGCCGCACTCATTCTGGTTCCAGTCTGGTAGTTGCGCCGCTTTGGAGCCGACCGCCCGAAGGCGATCGGCAGGCCCCCCGAGGCCTATTTGCTGTAGAGTTTGAGGATCGGCTCGACGCTTTGCTTGTCGTAGAGGCCGAATGTGTAGACGTCGTAGCCGATCGGCTCGCCGTCCGCGGCGAGCTTCAGCAGCGCGACCGGCATGAAGCCCTGCGCCGACGGATACTGCCAGGCGGCGGCGTTCACGTAGCCGGCCTTGACCGCTTCCGCGGTTTCCTTCGAATTTCCCCAGCCGACGACCGGGATGGAGCCCGGAGCTACGCCGGCCCCGTCGAAGACCCGCTGCACGCTGGCGGCGACCATGTCGCCCAGCGCAATGACCGCCGCCGGCTTGTTGGCCACCATGTAGTCCGTCATCTTGGCGATGACGCCCGCGGGATCGGTGCCGGCATCGACCACGTCATAGCTGATGCCGAGCGGGTCGAAGACACTCGCGATGCCCTCGGTTTCGAGCTGCTGATAGCTTGCGCCGGGCACCTCGACGGGCAGGAAGACCTTGTCGCCCTGCTTCACCAGCTTGTTGTCGACGAGATACTTGGCCCAGGCGACGCCCGCCTGCTTCAGGTCAGCGCCGACATAGGCCTGGCGCCCGGTCGCCACGTCGTCCGTGTTGAAGAAGACAATCGGGATGCCGGCCGCCTTGGCAGCCGCGACCTCCTCCTTCCACAGGCCGGGCTGCGCCGAGGTGGTGCCGATGCCGTCGGGCTTGGCGGCGAGCGCCGAGTTGAACGCCTCTTTCTGCGCCGCCATGTCGCCGCCGCTGAAGGAGATCTTGCATTCGACGTCGAGCTGCGTGCAGGCCGTCGTCGCGCCGGCGTTCCAGTCGATCCAGAACGGGTCGGACGCTCCGCCATGCGAGAGCAGATAGAAGACCTTCTTGTCCTGTGCCTCGGCCGAGGTGGCGAGCGCCGCACCGAGCAACATCGCTGCCACGGATAGTGCAAATCTGCGCATTTCTTCCTCCTGATGCTTGAGACCCGTCGGCACGGCCTCGCCGCTCTCCGGCCACGCGTCCGGAGACCACAGTCGCTGCCGACAGGCCGGTTACGGGCGAGCCGTCAGAGCCCGTTCGCTCTGAACTTGCCGTCCAGGAACTTCTTCGCCCTCGGGACGTCGTCCTCCGCCAGGTGTTCGATGATGACCGGGATGTTCGGATGCTTCTCGGAGAGCCGCTGCAGATAGAGATCGTAATTGAGCGATCCGAGGCCGGGAGCGGGCAGCTCGATCTCGCCGACACCGCGGAACGTATGGCTCTCCAGCGCGTCGGCGTCGCCGATGTCGGCGTGCTTCTCGCTCTTGTCGTCGCCGGAACGCTTCACGTCCTTGGCATGGGCGATCCTGATCTTGTCGGTGAGGGTATCAAAGACCTGGTTCAGGATCTGGTCCATCCTGTCGATGTTGTGCGTCTCGAAATAGTTGGTCGGGTCCATCAGGAGGCCGAGGCCTGGATGATCGACCTGCGCGAACATCCGCACCGTCTCCTCGACCGAGCCCACGACGTTGTTCACATAGGTTTCGAGCAGGAACACCGCGCCGTGGTCGTAAGCCGTCTGCGCCAGATCGGCGATCACCTTCCGGCATTCCTCGAAACCCTCCTCCGTCTTGTTCTTGGGATGGTGCACCCAGTCGGATTCGGTGTTGAAGGTGCCCGTCTCCGAGATCACGTACGGGCTGCCGAACTCGCGGGCGTTGCGGATGATCTCCTTGAGATAGCCCACGCGCTTCTCCCGCTCGGCCTTATCGGGATGAATGATGTTCGTGTAGCCGGAAATGCAGCAGATCGGCAGGTCGTGGTCCCTGAAGGTGTCGCGCACCTTCCTGGCCTTGTCCTTGGTGATCTGGCCGGCCGACAGGTCGACGTCCTTGAAATGAAGATCGAGCTGGACGGTGTTGAAACCCAGTCCCCGGATCTTCTTCGCCGTTTCCTCGAGGCCATACGGGAAATAACCCGTGAAAATGCCAGCTTGCATCATGATGAAAATTCCTCCCTGCGGATTCAGTTGATCGAGATTTCGGAAAGCTTGACCGCGCGGCCTAGGTCGATCGAGCGGTAGCCCGCCTCGACGAGGGCCATAGTCTTGACATTGTCGGCAACAGACAGCGCCGGCGGGGTGCCGGTCTTCAGCGCGTGCTGAAGCTGCTCCATCACGCCAATGAACGCGTGCGGGAACCACATGGTCTCCCATTTCGGCGACACCCATTTGCCGCCTGTGTCGAGCGAAGCGTAGGTCAGCGTCGACGCAGCGCCCGTCGGCCAGCCGATCGTGCCCTTGGCGACGCCCCGCGTCCCCTCGACGCGCCAGCCGATATGCTGGTCGTCCTCGTATCCCTCCTGGCGGGGGCCCGACCAGACATCCTCCAGCGACACAGCCATGACGCCCGTGGGGAACTTCAGCGTCGAAACGGTGATGCCGTCCGAATGCTCGAATGTCGTGCGCGGGTCCTTCCGGGTGAGTGTCGTGATCTCATCGGGATCGCCGAACAGGAAACGGAGCACGTCGAGGTGATGCACGCTCATATTCGACAGCGTCAGGCGGTCGTATTTCTGAAGGAAGCTCTGCCAATGGGGTATGGCGTGCATGTCGATCTGGGCGAAGACGATCTCGCCCAGCGCGCCGCTGTCGATGATCTGCTTCAGCACGCGCATCGATTGGTCGTAGCGCATGTTCTGGTTGACCGACAGCATCTTGCCTGCCTTCGCCGCTTCGTCCCGAAGCCTGATCGCCTCCTCGAGCGACAAAGCGAGCGGCTTCTGGGCAAGGATCGCCTTGACGTGGCTCTGCTTGAGCGCATGGCGGATCAGCGCCGGCTGCTGGTCGGGCGGGAAGGCAAGGTCGATGATCTCGACCCGCTCGTCCTCGATCAGCTTTTCCGGCGTCTCGTGGACTGTCGGAATGTCCCACCGCTTCGCGGCCTTTTCGGCATTTGCCTTCGTGCGCGATGCGATCGCCACCACGGGAAATCCCGCCTCGCGATAGGCCGCCAGATGGCATTCCGCCATGATCATGCCGGCGCCGACGCAGCCTATCCTGTATTCCCTGGCACGGACCTTCACGTCCGGCTCAAATTCCAAGGCGTCCGCCATCCCTTCATCCTCCCTGACCATTGCAGTCGTCATCGTCCCAACGCGCCTCCGCTTTGCCCGAAAAAGTGAACCCGGGCAGGGTCGCAGGAGAGCGCGACCATCGTTTCGGTCCTGATATCCGGCTGCCCCCGCATCAGCGCCCTCAGCCGGGATTGTCCGGACTCCAAGGTGACGACCGTGTATCCGCCCAGCGGTTCGACCTCGAAGACCTTTACGGGCCGTCCTTGCTTGTCCTCGGTCCATGGCTCGACCCGCAAATTCTCGGGACGCACGCCGATCTCCATCGCCCCAGCGGGCGCATCGGCGACGCGAATGGCGCCGTCCGCCGCCTCGAACGCCGAGCCGGCATGCGTGCCGGGCAGGATGTTCATCGTCGGCGAGCCGAGCAGCCGCGCCACATAGGCGCTGGCGGGCCGGTCGTAGATCTCGACCGGCGTGCCGATCTGGCGGATGCCGCCGCCTTCCAGGATCGCCATCCTGTCGGCCACCGACATCGCCTCTTCCTGGTCGTGCGTGACGTAGATGAGCGTCTTGCCGAGGTCGCGCTGGATCCGCTTGAGCTCGACGCGCGTCTCCTCCCGCAGCCGCGCATCGAGGGCCGAGATCGGATCGTCCATCAGATAGGCGGCGGGGTCGCGCACGAGGGCTCTCGCGATCGCGACGCGCTGCCGCTCTCCGCCGGATAGCTGCGCCGGCGGCTTGTGGAGGATGTGGCCGATATGAAGCTTCTCGGAAACCTCGGCCAATCGGCGCCCGATCTCGGGCGCGGGTACCCTGCGCTCGACGAGGGGGAAGCGGACATTCTCGGCCGCGGTCATATGCGGGAAGAGCGCGAGGTTCTGGAACACCATCGCGACGTTGCGCCCGGCTGGGGAGACGTCGTTGACCGGCTTTCCGCCGATGAGGACCTCGCCCCGGTCCGGTGTCTCCAGGCCAAGGATCAGGCGCAATATCGTCGATTTGCCCGACAGAGGCGGCCCGAAGAAACAGAAGAACTCGTTGTCCTCGACGGTGAAGGAAACATCGTCCACGGCGACGAGGTCGCCATAGCGCTTCGTGACGTTTCGAAATGCGATCTCGGCCATGACCTACTCCGCCCTGATCGCCGTGCCGGTCGCCGCATCGAAGATGCGCACGGAGGCTTCGGCTGGCGAGACGGTCACCGCTTCGCCCAGCTTAACGTCGTTCTCGAAAACCGCCTTCACGGCCGTTTCGTCCCGGCCCAGATGCACGATGGTCCGTGCGCCGATCCGCTCGACGAAATCGACCGGCATCCGCAAGCCCCTGCCCTCCGCCGAAAGCAATGTCTGCTCCGGACGGAAGCCGTAGAGCACCTCGCGGCCATGATTGCGTAGCGAGGCCGCCAGCGCCGGTGGCAGCGGTTGGGTCGCCCCGAGCCGGCCGAGGTCAATCACCAGCCCGCGATCGCGTTCGGCCGGCCGGCCCTTCAGCAGGTTCATGCCGGGCGCGCCGATGAAGCGAGCCACGAACACGTTGGCGGGATGATTGTAGACTTCGAGGGGCGTGCCGACCTGCTGCAGAACCCCGTGGTCCATGACCGCGATGCGATCGGCCATGGTCATCGCTTCGAGCTGGTCATGGGTGACATAGACCATGGTCTGCCGGAACTGCCTCTGCAGATGCTTGAGCTCGGTGCGCATCACGGCACGAAAAGCCGCATCGACATTGGACAGCGGCTCGTCGAGCAGGAAGATCGCCGGCTCCATGATCGCCGAACGGCCAATCGCGACACGCTGCAATATGTTGACGGAGAGCCTGTCCGCCTTGCGGTCGAGCAAGGGCGAGAGCTGAAGGAGCTCCGCGATCGCACTGACCTTGCGTTCGATCTCGGATTTCGCGAGGCCACGCATCCTCAGCCCGTAGGCTAGGTTCTGCCGGACCGTCATATGCGTGAAGATGGCGTAGTTCTGGAACACGAAGCCGACGCCGCGGCCTCCCATGGGCACGCCGGCCATGTCGCGGTCGCCGAAGAGGATCCGCCCGCTGGTAGGCTCCTCTATGCCCGCGATCATGTTCATGGTCGTCGACTTGCCGCATCCGGATGGCCCGAGCAGCGCCATGAACTCGCCGTCCTCGATGACGAGATCCATCGTCTTCAGCGCGGTGAACTCGCCGAACTTCTTGACGAGATTCTGCAGGTGGATCGAGCTCATCTCACGCCTCCCGGCCTTGAGCCATGCGCTTCATGGCGAGGACAGCAACGACGGAGAGCACGACCAGGATGGCGAGCGCAATGGCCGCGACATAGCCCCAGATCAGGTCCTGTGTCGTGACCTTGTAGATGTAGACGGAGATCGTTTCTGTCGCGACGCCTGGGCCGCCGCCGGTCATGATGTAGAGCGTGTCGAAGATCTTGAAGTTCTCGATCACGCGGATGGCGAGCGCAATCACGATGATCGTCTTCATCTTCGGCAGCACGATCGTGGTGAAGCGCTGCCAGGCATTTGCCCCGAGCAGGGTCGCGGCCTTGATCTGGTCCTCCGGCACGCCGACCAGACCGGCGAGCAGGATCAGGAACATCAGCGGCGTCCATTGCCAGATATCGGCGATCATCACCGCGACCAGCGCGAGGGTCGGGTCGGAGAGCCATGCGACGGTGACGGGAAAGCCCGTGAGGGACGACAGGAGATCGTTCACCGGCCCGCCCGACTGGAACAGCATGAAGAACATGTATCCGGCGACCGCGGGAACCACCATCATCGGCATCAGCATCACGGAATAGAAGAAGCGCTTGCCCGGAAATTCGTCCATGAAGAGCGTCGCCAGCGCCAGGCCGAGCAGGAATTCCGCCGGCACACAGACCAGCATGACGATCGCGGTACGACCCAGCGCGCTCCAGAAGCGGCCGTCGGCGGCAAGATCCGTATAGTTGGCGAAGTTGTTCCAGAGCTCCCAGGCACTCCACCAGCCGATGCCGGAGAGCGGCGACCAGTCGGTGAGGCTGATATAGAGCTGCATCAGCAGCGGGAACGCCGAGATGAAGAGGACAAGGATCTGCGCCGGAAGGGTGAGCCGGAAGCCGAGCCGTGCGGCTTCGGCATCGGTGACCCCAGCGGCAGTGTTCTCGCCGTCGGAAACGGCGGCGTCGCGATGTTTCATGATTGCGGTCGCGTTCATTGCTTCAGCGCTCCGAAGGTAAGTCCGCGAACGAGGTGGCGCTGGATGGCGATGCCCATGACGACTGGCGGCACGGCGGCGATCAGGCCGAGCGCGGCCTTTGCACCATAGAGCTGCCCGGTCATCGAGGACGAGAGCGACGCCATATAGACGGGGATCGTGACCCATTCGCGCGTCGTGAGCAGCAGCGCGATCAGATAGTCCGACCAGTTGAGGATGAAGACGAAGAGCGCGGCGCTCGCGAGCGGCGCGCGCATCATCGGCAGGGTGATGCGGGTGAAGACGCGCAGCCGCGAGCAGCCTTCGACGAGGGCCGCCTCCTCGATCTCGCGCGGCATATCGTCGAAGAAGGTCTTCATCAGCCAGAAGGCGAATGGCAGCGTGACGATGCCGTAGATCAGCGCGAGCCCCCACCAGCTGTCCATGAAGTTGAGGAAGGACCACATGATCATGACCGGGATCATGACGGCCATCGGCGGGAACAGGCGCAACTGAATGAGAGCGAGCGGCAGGTTCTGCCCCGAACCGAAACGGGACAGCCCATAGGCCGCGGCAGTTCCGGCACCCATCGCGATCGCGGTTCCGAAGATCGCCGACAGAAGCGAGGAAGCGATCGGTTTCGCTGCCGTTCGGTCGAGGGCGACGATGAGATTGCTGGTGGACTCGCCGAAGATGAAACGGAAATTGTCGAGGGTCGGCTGTTTCGGCCACCAGGTGAGGTCGGCGCCGGTCGCAGACCATTCGGCGATCGGCTTGAAGGCCATCGAGACCATCCAGAGGATCGGGACCAGCGTGACCGCCAGCGCCGCAAGGATCGCGACGTAGCGGAAGGTCTCGAAGGGAACGGAACGCTTCATGTCTAGGCTTCGTGGTTGGAAACAGGCAGGCGGCCGGGAGGAGCTCGTCGCCCCTCCCGTTCGTGGCAGCGGCGGTCAGCCTATGGGATCGAGCACGGTCGGCCAGGCCGCCTTATTGGCCTTGATGGCGTCGGTGAGTTTCTCCTCGCCGGTACGGCGGGCGATCTTCTTCCATTCGGACTCGGTGTCCGCCATCGCCTGCTCCGGCGTCTTGGCCTTCGTCAGCGCCGCGACGAGGTTCTCGTCCAGCGCATTATGGAAAGCCGTGGCGCCGGGATAGTTGATGGTCGGCACGGTTCGCGCGACCGTCTCGCGCACGATGTCCATATGGTAACCATGATAGGTCTGGCGAACGAGCGGATCGGAGAAGTCCGACAGCCGGAACGGATCGAAGTAGCCTCCCGGATTGGCCGTCATCCAAGCATAGATGCGGGACGAGCCCAGCCATTGCAGGAAGAGATAGCAGGCCTCCGGGTTCTTGCTCTGCGAGGAGACCGACGCCGACAGGTTCAGCCACAGCACCGAGCGGCTGATCAGCTTGCCCTCGACTTCGCGGCCCGGCGGAAGCATGGAACCGATCTTGCCGGTGACCTTCGAACCGGCATTGCCGGGATTGTCCAGGAACTTGGGCAGGTTCGAGAAGGCGCAGGTCATCGCCGCGCCGCCGCCGGCGAAATTGCCATACTGCTCCGGCCAGCCCCAGGAAATCGCATCCGGGGAATGATGGACGAGCGACGCCACGTACTCGGCCGTGGCGGCAATGCCGGCTTCCGAGTTGATCAGCGGCGTACCGGAATCGTCGAAGAGGAACTGGTTGGGCGACCCCATGGTGACGAAGCGCTGATACCAGTTGGTGTAGCCCCAGCCCTGGTTCCTGAGATCGGTGCACCCGAAGAGGCCCTTGTCGGGACGATGGAAGAACGCCGCCACCTCGTCGAGTTGCTTCCAAGTCTTGGGAGTCGCTAGCTCGTAGCCGTATTTGTCGGAAAAGGCCTTCTTCTCGGCCTCGTCGTTGAACAGATCCGTGCGGTAAACCCAAGTCTGGAAGTCGCCGTCGAGCGAAACGCCATAGGTCGAGCCGCGATACTGATTGAGAAGGGAAACGCCCTTGGCGCCATCGACGTAGCCGCGCTCGGGATCGTCCCATTCCGGCTTGTGCTGGGCGACGAACTCGTCGAGATTGACGATGCCGCCTGTTTCCGCGAGGTCGCCGAGGCGGTTCCACTCGACGGCATAGATGTCGTACGCCCCGCCCTTGGTCGAGATGTCCTGCATCGTCTTGGTGAATTCCTGACCGTTGGGCACGCCCACGATCTCCAGCGGAATACCGGTCTCCTTTTCCCAAAGCTCCTTGATCGAGGGCGCTCCGGCGGGGAAGGGCTGGGTGAGCTGACCGATCGATCCGTCGGAAAGGCCGAGGACGATCTTGGTCGGCGCCTTGCCCGCACCTTTCAGGGCTTTGATCGCCTCGACGGCCCGCCCCTCGGGCGTGTCGGGACCGTATTGGTAGCGCTCGGCACCCTCGAAACCGGTCGGGCCGCCGATCATGCCTTCGGCCAGCGCATCGGCCGCATAGGCTCGGCCGGGCCGGATAAATCTCGGCGCAATTCCCGCCGCCCCCACGATCGCGGCTGCCTTTCCTCCGGACGCCAGCAATTGGCGCCGCGACAAGCGAATCAAATCGGACATCTGACTTCCTCCCGGGAGGGCCGCCTTTCCTCCCGCGGCCCCTCAATATGATGTATATTGACGATAGCCCTGAGGGCTGTCAACATCATTTGAAGTCATTTCACATCAGTAAGCCTCAAATGAAGTCGAAAAAGCGCCCACATTCGGTCCCAGTTCCTGGCATTCTGCGTTATTTTGATGTGATCGCGGCTCGTCCCAAACCGAATTCCCCGGCTTTCGGGAGAGCCGCGCTTGCATCGTCGCGATGCGGAGATACATCATTTCACATCAGAATCGCTCCAGCCTCGGCCGGAATCGCCGGTTCCGGCAGCCCTCCGGTTGCCCGATCTGACGACGGACCGGAAGGCGCCGGAAAAAGAGGTTACATGTCGTGCGATCGACCCTGATCGACATTGCCCGCGAAGCAGGCGTATCCGCCGCCACGGTGGACCGCGTGCTCAACAATCGCGCGGGCGTGCGCAACCGAACCCGGGAAATTGTCCTCGAGACGGCCCAGCGCCTCGGCTACATCTCCGAAGATCCCGCTCAATCGCGCCCTGCCTCCGGAACGACGGTGCGCCTTGACTTCGTCCTGCCGAAGGGCACCAACACATTCATCAAGATGCTGCACCAGCAATTGGAGATACAGGGCGCCGCGCGGCCTGATCTCGACGTCCGGATCGCCACCATCGAGGGCTTCAATCCGGATACGCTTGCTCGCACCTTGCACGAACTGCGTGGGCAGACCCAGGGCGTCGGCCTCATCGCACTCGATCATCCGACCGTGCGCGAGGCGATCCGGGGACTGTCCGCCAGCGGCGTCAAAGTGGTGACGCTTGCGTCCGACATCATGCATATTCCGCGCATTGCCTATGTCGGCATCGACAACAGGCAGGCCGGCCGCCTCGCCGGCTATGTGCTCGGTCGCTTTCTGGGAACAGCCGAGCCGAGGAAGGTCGCGCTGTTCGCCGGCTCGCTCTCCTATCGCGGGCACGAGGAGCGGGAGATGGGCTTCCGCCACGTCCTGGCCGAGGAATTCCCCAACCTGCAGATCGTCGAGCTTCGTGAAATGCTGGACGACCGCGAAAAAGCCTTCACCGAGGCTTCCGCGCTGCTCGACCGGCACGACGACCTGGCGGGCATCTACAATATCGGGGCTGGCAATCAGGGGATCGCGCGCGCGCTCAAGCAACGGGGTCGGAGCGTCGTCTTTGTCGGCCACGAGGCGACTGAAGGAAACAAGATGCTCCTTCTCGACGGCACTCTGGACGCGGTCATCGACCAGAACCCGCGGGTGGAAGCCCGAGAGGCGCTCAACATCCTGTCCCAGAGCATACGCGGCCTCGATTACGAAGCCCACCCGCCGCGGCTTCAGATCGTCTTCAAGGAGAATATCCCGGAAAGCTGAGCCGCGGCTGGGACCGTCGGAGCACAATGCGCTAGTGCATGTCGAACATGTGCTTGGTGGCGAAGAGGGTCGTCGACCAGTGGGTCGGCCGTTCGATCATGCGATGGACGCGCGGCGGCTCCGAGCCGCTATGGAGCTCGCGAATGCGCTGCCCGACGGTTGCGTCGGCATGGGTCGTGCGCTGGTTGTGGCGACGGTATTCCACCCAGGTCGGCAAATGATAGCTTTCCATCCAAATCTCGGGGTTCTCGAGATCGCGGGCGATCGCCCAGTTGCGGGCACCGTTGCGGCGGCGCACCCGGCTACGCTCGGCCATGGCTTCCAGGAATGCCGGGGTGTCCTCTACCTTGATGATGTATTCGATCATGATCAGGATCGGTCCGCTCCGCGGTTTCAGGTCGAGGGCCAGCATGGGCTCCTGCCAGCGGTTTAGCGGGTCGAGGTTGAGGGTCGTTTCTTCCGGAAGCGCGGTTATGAAGCCGATTGCCGCGCCGCAGAGAAGCAGGCCGCCGGAGATGAGCAGGGCGATTTCCGCACCGTTGTTCTGCGCGATGAGGCCCCAGACCCAGCTACCGAGTGCCATGCCGCCGAATGTGGCGGTCTGGTAGATGGCAAGCGCCCTGCCGACCACCCAGCGTGGCGTCGAGAGCTGCACGGTGACGTTGAAGAGCGAAAGAGCCAGAACCCAGCACGCACCGCCGAGCAACAGGCCTGCTCCCGTCAGGAACGCGTTGGTGCTCAGGCCTGTGCAGGCGGCACAAACCGCGAAACCGAGGAATGCGTAGCGAACGATCGTTTCGGAGGTGAGCAGTTGCCGCAGCCGAGCGCTCAGGAATGCGCCGCCTATGGCGCCGATCCCGAAGAAACCCAGCATCAGGCCATAGACGAGCGGCCCCCCACGCAACAGGTCGCGCGTCACCAGCGGGAGCAGGGCCAGGATCGAAATGGCGGAAAGGCCGAAGACGAAGCTGCGCAGGAGAACCTTTTCGATGTTCGGGGACATGGCCACGTAGCGTAGCCCCGCTCCCATGGCGGAACCGAGTGATTCGCGCGGGAGAGTGGATGCTGCCGTCTCCGGCTTCCAACGGCCGAGCACGAAAATCAGCCCGATATAGCTCACCGCATTGACCGCGAAGGCCGCAGCGGCACCGGCGGCCGCGACGATGGCACCGCCGATCGCCGGTCCGACGCTGCGGGTCAAATTGAAGTTCACGCTGTTCAGGGCAACTGCCGCCGCAAGGTCTTTGCGCCCGACGATGTCGCCGACGGAAGCCTGCCAGGATGGATTGTTCAGCGCCGTTCCGCAGCCGATCAGGAACGTGAAGGTGAGAAGCAGCCACGGCGTCAGCAGGCCCGAATAAGCGCAGGCGGCGAGCCCCACCGAAACGGCCAGCATGAAGCACTGGGCGATGATCATCACGCGGCGGCGATTGAAGCTGTCGGCGATCGCCCCGGAGACCAGCGAAAAGAACATGATCGGCAGCGAGGTCGAGGCCTGGACCAGAGCCACCATGTAGGCCTGCGGCGTCAACGACGTCATCAGCCAACCCGCTCCGACGGCCTGGATCAAACCGCCGAGATTGGACGCCAGGCTGGCGATCCAGATCGCGCGGAATGTCGGATAGCTGAAAGGGGCGAGGGCCGAGGAGGTCGGCTTTATTTGATGGTCTTCTGTCATGCCTTGGGGATCGTGATCCATTCTCTGAGTCCCTGCCCAGAGCTTAGAACGGGAAGCGAGAGGTTTCGATCACCCAATGAAGGAAAATTGACGGCCATGGGAGCGGCGCACACCAATATGCCGAGCGCCGTCCCATAGTGGAGGTCGCGGTTCAGCTAATGATAGCTGACGCCCTTGAAGTCGGACCCGATCAAGGTTCCTTTTTCGCCCCGCACGATCGCGGGGATGTCGGCCAGAGCGCCAATGGCAGCCGTGCGGCCAGTCGCCTGGGCGAAATGGCAGGCCGCTTCCACCTTCGGCCCCATCGACCCGGCGGGGAACTCGAATTCTGAAATAGCCTCGGGACTTGCCCGATGGATCGCCCTCGCCTCCGGCGTACCCCAGCCGGTGAAGACAGCGTCGGCGTCGGTCGCCATGATGAAGAGATCCGCCTCGAGCTGCCTTGCGAGCAATTCGGAGCACCAGTCCTTGTCGATGACCGCCTCCACTCCGACAAGTTTGCGATCCTCGCCGGGAGCATACATGGTCGGGATGCCGCCGCCTCCGGCGCAGATCACGACAGTGCCCTGCTCCAGCAGCCAGCGGATGGGCCTGATCTCGAAGATCCGTTTCGGCTGCGGCGAAGGCACGACGCGCCGCCATTTCGACCCATCGGCTTTGAATACCCATCCCTTTTCAGCCTGGATCCGATCCGCATCGACCCGGTCATAAACAGGCCCGACGAATTTCGTCGGGTCCTTGAAGCCGGGATCGTCCCCGTCGACCTCGACCATGGTCAGCAAGGTGGCGAACGGCACCTCGAACGGCAGGAGATTGCCGAGCTCCTGCTCGATCATGTAGCCGATCATCCCTTCCGTTTCCGCCCCGAGCACGTCCAGCGGATATATCTCGTCCGCCCTGTAGGCTGCGCCCTGTAGTGCCAAGAGCCCCACCTGCGGCCCGTTGCCGTGACTGATGACGAGCTGATGCTCCGTTGCGACCGGGGCCATCGCCTTCGCGGCCACGACGACGTTGCGCCGCTGGACCTCGGCCGTCATCGGTTCGCCGCGTTTCAGAAGGGCATTTCCGCCGAGCGCGATGACGATACGCATGGTTCAATCCCCCAGCGTGGCGACCAGAAGCGCCTTTATGGTGTGCATCCGGTTCTCGGCCTGCTCGAAAGCGACATTCGCCTCGGACTCGAACACGTCATTGGTGACTTCCAGCCCGTTGCTCATGCCGTGGTCCTGGGCGATCTGCTTGCCGAGGGTCGTCTCGGCATCATGGAATGCGGGCAGGCAGTGCATGAACTTCACCTGGGGATTGCCGCTGGCCTTCATCAGCTCAGGATTCACCTGATAGGGCGTGAGCAGCTTGATGCGCTCGGCCCAGACATCCTTCGGCTCGCCCATCGAGACCCAGACGTCGGTGTGAATGAAATCCACTCCCTTGACGGCCTCCCGCGGATCGTCCGTGACCGTCAGGGTGGCGCCTGACCTGACCTTCAGTTCGTTGGCGATCTTCATATATTCGTCCGACGGCCAGAGCTGCTTCGGCCCGCAGATGCGCACGTCCATTCCCATCAGGCAGCCGACGATCAGCAGCGAATGCCCCATATTGGAGCGCGTATCGCCGACATAGGCGTATTTGATGTCGGTGATGGGCTTGTCGCTGTGCTCGCGCATCGTCATGACGTCGGCCAGCATCTGCGTCGGATGGTATTCGTCGGTGAGCCCGTTATAGACCGGCACCCCGGCATAGGCGGCAAGTTCCTCCACGGCAGTCTGGTGAGCGCCCCTGTATTCGATCGCGTCATAGAGGCGCCCCAGCACGCGGGCCGTGTCCTTGAAGGATTCCTTGTGCCCGATCTGCGAACCGGCGGGATCGAGATAGGTGACCGTGGCGCCCTGGTCGTGGCAGGCCACCTCGAATGCACAACGCGTGCGCGTCGACGTCTTCTCGAAGATCAGGCAGATCTCCTTGCCCGTCAGATGTTGCTGTTCCGTGCGGGCGTATTTCGCGCGCTTCAGATCACGAGCGAGATCAAGCAGGAATCGAAATTCCCGCGGCGTGTAGTCCTGAACCGTCAGCAGCGAACGGTTGCGCAGATTGAAGCTCATCGTTCTCCTCCGAGTTTTTGGTCAGAAGGCGGGATCGCGCAGAATCGGGCAGGTCATGCAATGGCCGCCGCCGCGACCACGGCCGAGCTCGGACCCGCGGATCGTGATGACTTCCACCCCCGCCTTGCGCAGAAGCGTATTCGTGTAGGTGTTGCGATCGTAAGCGACGACCACGCCGGGCTCGAGCGCGACGACATTGTTGCCGTCGTCCCACTGTTCCCGTTCCGCCTGATAGACATTGCCGCCGGTCGCGACGGTTCTGATTTTCGGAAGATCGAGGGCTTCCGCCACGACATCGAGAATGTGTTTTTCGTCCTTGCGAACCTCGAACCGCCCCGTGTCGTCGATGGGGTACACGCTGTAGCAGCGTATCTGGTCGACCACATCCTGGAAAACCGTCACAAGGTCCCGATCGCAGAAGCTGAAGATGGTATCCAGATGCATCGCGGCGCGGCTCTTGGGCATGAGGCAGCCGATGATCCGGTTCGCTGCGCCGTTGCTGAACAATTGTCTGGCAACCTGTCCGACTGCCTGGTGCGTCGTGCGTTCCCCGAGACCGATCAGCACGACGCCTTTGCCGATTGGCATGACATCGCCGCCCTCCATCGTAGCTCCGGCGAAGGATTCGTCGGCATCTCCCCACCAGATCTTGAAATTGCCGCCGCGGAACGAGGGATGGAACTTGTACACGGCCCGCTGAAGGAGCGTTTCCGGCTTCCGCGCCGGCCAATACATGGGATTGCAGGTGACGCCGCCATACATCCAGCAGGACGGATCGCGCTGGAACAGCGTGTTGGGGATGGGCGGCAGGATGAACTCGGCATCCCCGAAGGCTTCGCTCATCATGCCCTTCGCGATCCCGTCGGGCAGATCGGAAATGGAAATGCCCCCGATCATCAGCAATGCCAGATGCGCGGACGCAAGCTCGTCCAGCCATGGACGCATGAACGCCGCGTTTTGCACGCCGACGGAGTTTGGCGTGATCAGCCGGTCGAGGACGAAGCTGCGCCCTTCTGGAACGTCGAAGGTCTCGGCCAGAAGGTCGTGGAGATCGAGAACTTCGACACCACGCTCCTGCATCTTCAGGACGAAGTCATAGTGATCCTTCTGGGCCTCGTGCACCCAGATCACATCGTCGAATAGCAGATCGTGGCAATTCCCGGGGGTAAGCCGTTGGTGCGCGAGCGAGGGCTTGCACACCATCACGGTACGCAGCTTCCCGACCTCCGAGTGCACTCCGAACTCTCGCATTTTCTCCTCCATACGGCTGGTTCCCGCTATCTCGATGCGTCAGAGAGGGCTGATCCGACCGGTCCACATGAGCCAGGCGGCGGCAAGCGCCAGCACGACGATGCCGGCGGCGATGACGGATTCGTAGCCGAGGAAAGTGCGTTCGCCGCGCTCTGCCCTCGCCTTGGCGTAAACAAGAATCCCTGGTGCGAAGAGGACGGCGCACATGAGAAGATACTCGAGGCCGGCCGCGTAGACGAGCCAGAGGCCGTAGAGCGTGGCGACGAGGCCGATCAGGGCGTCCCGGTTCCTGCCCCGATCGCCATCGGCGTAGCTTTCGCCTGTTACGGCCAGCTTGAGCGCATAGGCCCCGGAAAAGACGTAGGGTGGCAGGATCGCCACCGAGGCGATGAAGTAAAAGAACTGGTACGCGCTCTTCGAGAAGAGGCTGAGCAGCAGAAAGGCCTGGATCAGCAGGTTGGTCGCCCAGAGCGAATTCGCCGGCGAGCCGTTTGCGTTCTCGTTGCCGAACCACCGGGGAAAGGTGCCGTCACGCCCGCATGTGTACGGGATTTCAGCGCAGAGGAGTGTCCATGAAAGGAACGCTCCGCCGACCGAAACGATCAGGCCGAGGCTCACCAGGGCAGCTCCCCAGCGACCGACGAGAGCTTCCATCACCCCCGCCATCGACGGCACCTTCTGCGCCGCGAGCTCGGGCTGCGTGAGGACACCCGTGGCAAGCATCGACACGAGCACGTAGATGGCGAGCGCGCCGCAGAAGCCTATGACCGTCGCGCGGCCGACGTCCGACCGGCGGGCAGCCCTGCCTGAATAGACGCTCGCGCCCTCAATTCCGATGAACACCCACAGGGTCACGAGCATCGTGCTCTTCACCTGAGCGAGGATCGAGCCGAGGCCTCCCATGCCCTGGGCATCCGCGCTCCCCCACAGATTGAAGTTGAACTTGTCCAGATTGAACCCGATGATGGCCGCCAGGATGAATGCCATCAGCGGAACCAGCTTCGCGATGGTGGTGACGACGTTGACGAATGCCGCCTGCTTGATGCCGCCAAGGACGAGCACGTGGACGAGCCAGAGGCAGATCGAGGCACCCAGGATCGAAGCGACATTGTTTCCGTCGCCGAAGACGGGGAAGAAGTAAGACAGGGCCGAGAAGATAGCGACCGCATAGGCAACGTTTCCGAGAAACGCGCTCAGCCAATACCCCCAGGCGCTGTTGAAACCGACAAAGGGGCCGAAACCGGCCTTGGCATAGGCATAGGGACCGGCATCGAGGTCAGGCTTGCGCAGTGCGAGCCTCTGGTAGACAAAGGCGAGCATCAGCATTCCGACGCCCGTTATCAGCCAGCCGATGAGGATCGCTCCGGGAGAAGCCTGCCGCGACATGTCGGACGGGAGGTTGAATACCCCTCCACCGATCATCGAGCCGATGACAAGGGCTATGAGCGGCAGCAAGGTCAGCTTGTGAGTTGTTTCGGATGTCGTCCTGGGCTGCTCGCCAGTGATCGCTGTCGTCGACATTTATTGCTTCCTCCCCGGATCACCCCTGGGAATGACCAGATCCCAAAACGTCGTTTCCCCTCGCCCACGGTATGAGAGGTTTGGAAGGACCGAGCGAGCCGGGTCTCGCGAACGACAGTTGGCGTAAGAGAAGGGACCAGCGATGCGGAAGGCTAGCATGTCCATCGAAGGCGGAGAGACTTGCGTCGGGAAATCCATCAGCGCTGCGGCTTCTACCTGTCGCAATTCAACCTGTCGCAATTCAACCGGATGAACAGTCGATCTTGTTTGAGATCAATCCAAGGCAGAACCGGGTAACTAACTAGGATTCACTCGGTGGTCCGTGCCCAGCTTCTTCGCCACTGCCTTTGTTGCGCGAATGCCAAAAGATGTTGCACGAATGCCAAAAGATTCCGGAAAAACCAAACAATATCCGCAGGGCCTTGAGCGCGGCGTTAATTACGGGCGTGACCTTCGTATATAACCGTATGTTTCGAACACAGTGAGGCTCGCAGCAGAAAAACGTCCTTCTGCTGTGCTAATATTTCCACCTCAAATAGGATGGATTGGTGACATGGCTCAATCGACAGACACCCCACCCTCTGCGGCGCAGCTCCGCCAGATGCTTCTCGAGAAGGAGTTGGAGAAAGCGAGTCTCTACAGGAAAGAACAGGAAGCGAAGCAAAAGGAAATCACCACCTTCACGGAGGATTTCCTCAAGCACCATGTGACTGAAAACGAAATAGCTACTGTCCGCCGCCTCGTGATGAACGCGGTAAGAGACGGAAAGCTCGAGGCGCTGGTCTACAGTTTCCCCTCTGATCTCTGCTCCGATAGCGGACGCGCGATCAACAGCAACGACCCCGACTGGCCAAAGACGCTCCAGGGCAAGGCCAAGGAATTCTTTGAACGCTACCAGGAATTCGGAAAGCCGCAGGGCTTCAAGCTCAAGGCGATGATCATCAATTTTCCCGGCGGCATCCCTGGCGATGTGGGTTTTTACCTGAACTGGGCTCAAGAAACCAAGTGAGACCCGGCCGGCTGCTCCCGCGGGAGCAGCCATTCCGCCTTTCTGCCTCAATGAACGTCCGGTACGAAGTTGCGAGCTGTCGTATCCTCGATATAGCCCTCAGGTCGTTTTTGCCGCTTGCCCAGTATCGGCTCCTCGAATTTCACCCTCTCATACGGGATGGAGCCGAGAATATGCGTGATGCAATTGATGTGGGCCTTCTTTTTGTCGTCAGACCTGACGAGCCACCATGGGGCGTGGGGCGAGTTCGTCAACCTTAGCATATCGTCATAGGCGCGCGTGTAGTCCCACCACCGCTGGTAGGATTCCAGGTCCATCGGGCTGAGTTTCCATTGCCTCATCGGATCCTCGATCCGACGGCGGAAGCGCCGTTCCTGCTCCTCCGGCCCGACAGTGAGAAAGTATTTGAGCAATGTTATACCGGCATCGACCATCGCAGCCTCGAAGGCCGGGCACAGCTGCAGGAAACGGAGGGCCTGCTTTTCCGTGCAGAAGCCCATGACCCGCTCCACACCCGCGCGGTTGTACCAGCTACGATCGAAGATCACGACCTCGCCCGCGGCCGGCAGGTGCCTGATATAGCGCTGCATGTAGATCTGGGACTTCTCTCGATCCGAGGGCGAAGGCAGCGCGACGACGCGGAAAACCCGCGGGCTGAGACGCTCGACAATACGCCTGATCATGCCTCCCTTCCCTGCCGCGTCACGCCCTTCGAAGATGATGACGATGCGCGCGCCGGAGGACTTGACCCAGGCCTGCAAATGCGCGAGCTCGACCTGGAGGCGCGCCAATTCCTTCGAGTATTTCTTTTTTTCGAATTCTATGACGACATTGTCCTGCACGACGGGCGACTGCGCGTCATTTGGCTTGTTTTCGTCCTTGTTCTTCTTGTTTTTCTTGTTCTTGCTCATCGGTCTTCCCTCCTAGTGATAGGCCACTGATAATCTGACTTACACGAGCTTCCGGCTGGACCGCGTCTCGAACGCGCGGAACGCCTCGTCGAGATTGTCGAAAACCATGTCGTCTCCCGTCCGCTCGATAACGCCTGCGCGCTCGAGCAAGGCGCGTGCCTCGGCATGGAGTTCGGCGAAACCCAGGGCGACGCCTCGACCGGAGAGTTCGACACGGATGTCGTCCAGCATCGCAGCACCGGTGCTGTCGACCTGAACGATGGCGCCGGCATCGAGGATGAACCACTCCGTCCGCTCGGGCAGGTCCCTCACGATGCGGCGCAGGCGTGTTTCGACATGCTCCGCGTTGAAGAAGAGGAGGCTGCCCTGGATAAGCCAGACGGCGAAGCCCGGCACTGGACGCGCCAGCGGATCGCGATGCAGCTTGTAGAAGCCGTCCCAGCCCGCCTTTCGACCGAGCATGGCATCCCGCGGAAACATCATCTTGCGCAGGACATAGAGCAAGGTCGCGCCGACCGCGACGATGACCCCGTTGAGAACGCCGAGACTGATCGGCCCCAGCAACGCGATCAAGGCGAAGCCGAACTCCATGGGGCTGATGCGCCAGATCTGCCTGAGCGCCCGGATGTCGATCAGACTGATCGCCGCCGCCACAAGGATGGCCCCGAGGGCGGGGATCGGCAGCACTTTCAAGGCAGGTGAGAGAAACAGCAAGGTTCCGACGAGGGCCATTGCTGCCACGATACCGGCGATCTGGGATCGGCCACCGACAGTGGCATTGATGGCGGTCCGCGAATCCGAAGCCGTCACCGGAAAGGCGCCGAAGGCTCCTGCGGCCAGGTTCGCGGCTCCGAACCCCAGGAGTTCCCGGTTCGCATCTACGCGATAGCCACCTTTGGCGCCAAAGCTGCGGGCAGTGACGATCCCAGACCCGAAGCTGACGAGAAAGATCGCGACAGCCCCGCTGAGCAGCCTATCCAAGGGGAGACCGCCGAGGCCGGGCAGATGCAGGCCGGGCAGGCCGGCTGGAATGTTCCCGACCACAGCGACGCCTTGCCCCTGAAGATCGAAGGCGAAGGACAGGAGGATCGACAGCACGACGACCAGCACCGGCCCCGGAACCGGGGATTTCAGCGCAGCGGCCACCTGCAAGAGAGCAAACATCGAGAGGGCAAGAATCAGGGAAAGCCAATGGATCGAACCGGCCCTTCGAACCAGCTCCAGAAGGGGCGGAATGAGGCCGTCCGCTTCGATCGAGAGACCTGTCAGCCGCCCGATCTGACCAACGAGGATCGAGAGGGAGATACCGGCGAAGAAGCCAATGAGGATGGGACGGGAAAGAAAGCTCGCCAGGATGCCCAGGCGCAGTACTCGCGCGATAAGGCAGAGCGCGCCCACCACCATCGCCAGGATCCCGGCCAAGGCGACCGGATCCGCGCCGGGCGCGGCCGCCAGGATGGTCGCCATCGCTGCAGCCAGGACAGTCATCGTGCCGGCGTCAGGCCCGACGATCAGCTGTTTGGAAGGCCCGAACAGAGCATAGGCGACAAGCGGGGCGATACTGGCGTAAATCCCGGTCTCCGGCGGAAGACCGGCGATTGCCGGATAGGCGATGGCGCTGGGCAGCCCGACCGCCGCGATTGCCAGCCCCGCGGATATATCGTCGCGAAGCCAGGAACTCTGGTAGCCGTCAAGGCCTTGAGCGAAGGGCAGTCGCGAAAGGGCAGCGTTCGCCTGCACCACGCCGATTTTCCTAATGGCCGCCCGAGAGCACGAGTGTTTGAATTGGCAGGAGCAAGGCCTGGACGCGCAGGATCATCGCATGGACGAGGCCGACTGTGTCGATCAGGTGCAGGAAGAACCAGCGCGGCGTGCTAAGATTGCCCCCGTGCAGCTCGTTGTAGTTGCTCGTATAGGCGTTGGCGATGCAGCTGCTTCCCGGAGGGATGCCCTCCAGAAGGCCTGGGAAAAGGGGCTCCAGGAAGACGGTGATCGTGCCCGGTCGGGCAATCTGCTGTACGTCGATGAGCTGGTCGGTCGGACGAAACTGTCCTGCCGCGATCACGTCCTGGACCTGTGTGACCACCATGGGGATGATGGTCAGTGGTTTTGCGGAGCACGTTGCCTCGGCGATCATGCCCGCCCGCAATACCTGTGCCTCGATCTGCCCGAAGCCTGCAACGAGTGCTGCGCGGCCCGCTTCCGCCGGCACCAATATGCCCGCGGAACGGATCATCGGGTTGACGACGTCGCCGGCCCGTAGCGTGAACTGCTGGACGGTTCCGGTGACGCCTGCCCGGACAATCGTCTTGTCGAGTTCGACCTTCGCTTGCGCCAGGGCCGCTTCCGCGCTCGCCTGCCTGGCGGGCAGCAACGTCTCGATCTTGGTCCTCAGGCTCTGTTTGTTGGCGATTGCAGCGTCGACCGCGCCCTTGCGGCCATCGGCGGCGACTTGGAGCTTCTCCACCTCGCGCCGCGTGACCACATTCGCGTTGCGGTTCAGCAGGTCGGTTTTTGTCGCGAGTTCGTCGAGCGCCTGCCTGTACGCAGCTTCGGCCTGCTGGATGAGCCCATCTGCGGCGGCGAGTTCCGTCTTGGTCACTTCGGTTTCCGCCGAGACCTCGGCGACCTGGCGCCGCGCGGTCTCGAGTGCAGCCTCCTGTTCGGAGTTGTCGAGCCGGAATAGAGGTTGGCCGGCCTCCACCTTCTGATTGAGCGCGACGAACACTTCCGCCACGCGCCCGTTCTTCTCCGGCAGAATGGTGACCGTTCGGAACACGGCCGTAACGTTGCTTGAAGCCGGATGGAAATAGAAAATGAGTGTGATCAAAGAAAGTGTGAGCACCAGGCAGGCCGTGATACCCCACCTCAACTCGTACCACATGGAATAGATGGTGATCTCGCGGCCGATGCGTTTGCCTTGGACGTACCGCCGGTAGAGATAGTCGGGAAAGATCGTCAACAGGGAGCAGAGGAAGAACTCGATCATGCCTGCGCTCCTCCATCGAGCGCTTCGGTGACGATCCGTTTCTCGCCCGGAACCGGAGGCTCCTGAACCGGCTGTTGCGCGGGGATCGGCTCGGAAAGTCCCACGATCGGTGCCGCCGAGGCCTGGCTTTCGTACCGGTTGGCGATGCGATCGAGAGAGGAGGCGACCGAATTCGCGGGTGTGCTGAAGTCAGGAAGCTCCACCAGCGCAAGGAGTAGCCCGGCGATCCAGAACAGGTGATTGTGCGTAAAGAGCGCGATCAGGCACAGCACCGCCACGATCTGCAATTGGGTTCTGGACGCTCGATGAGCCATGCGCTCCGGCAATGCGTGGAGCGTGAAATACAGGCTGCCGATCAGCAAGATGACGATGACGATGACGACGGCCATCACGTTGAAAAGGACGTCGGACTGCCCTGGAGCAGTTATGAAGAAGGGCAGATGGTCAACTGCTGCGGGATGTATCGGCTGATCCATGAGAACTTTCCCCAGGTGCTGGCTCTCGAGCGACGGTCGAACGGCAGCCGCGGAGTGCAGCAGGCCGTGTTTGAGGGCTCAGCGGCCACCAGCACCTATGGTTCAGGATACCCCCCACGGCATCGCGTGCGAGCGTCGAAGCGTAACTTACGGTAAACTCGCCTCGACCCCATCTACATTGGCGGAATTCCCCCCTCGCCAGCTCACAGCGGGGCTCCATCGCACATCGGAAGCAGTCAGGACACTCTCGGAGGCTCCTCCTCCGCACTCCGCCGCTGCCCAATGCGCTCCATGTCCCAGTTCGTGCAATGCTCGCATGAAACAGTGACTTACTTCCGGCAGTTCGGCGCCTGACGTTATCTTACCCCTCCAGGAGGGATTGATGGCCAGCGCGGATGAACCTGCACGCCTCGATCTGAAGCAGATCATAGAACGCTTTCCCGGCAAGGGGTCGCTCATTCGGCGACTGGCGCTGAAAGACGAAGCGTTTCGAACAATTTGCGAGGAATATACTCTGGCTCGTGCCAGCCTGTCCTGGTTCGAGGCTCGTCCCGATGCGAGCGAGCGGCCTGAGATTCCCGACTACAAATCAGTGATCGCCGCGCTGGAAGACGAGATCCAGGAGTTCCTGAAAAATGCTCGTGTTTTATGAACGACCTCATGGCTGACAGCACCTTGCGCGACACCCAGGACAGGCGATGACATGACTGAACAACAGGGGACGAAGCTTGGTACGACCGACGCTCGCAGGCCATCGGCCGGCGAACTGGGTCTCGCCGCCTGTACGGCCCTCGTGGTCGGAAACATGATCGGCTCCGGTATATTCCTGTTGCCGGCATCGCTCGCGGCGTTCGGGCCGATTTCGCTTGGTGGCTGGATCGTCACCTCACTTGGCGCACTTATCCTGGCAGTGGTCTTCGGCCGGCTCTCGCGGATCGTTACCAAGACCGGGGGGCCATATGCCTATACCCAGGAGGGTTACGGAGAATTCGCTGGCTTCATCATCGCCTGGGGCTATTGGATTGCCCTGTGGACCGGCAATGCCGCTGTCGCCGTGGCGCTCGCCGGATATGTCGGCTTCCTGATCCCCGCGGTGGGAACCTCTGAAGCCTACAGCCTCGCCGTGGCGCTGTTAGCCATTTGGACGCTCACCCTCATCAACGTGAGGGGGGTGCAGGAAGCCGGCTTCGTACAGATCGTCACCACGGTGCTGAAGCTGGTTCCGCTTGTGCTCATCGGCACCTTGGGTTTCTTCTGGGTGGACTCGACGAATTTCACGCCGATCAACACGAGCGGCAAATCCGATCTTGCTGCGATCTCGGGTGCCGCAGCCCTGACGCTCTGGGCCTATCTCGGGCTGGAGTCGGCCACGGTCCCGGCGGGAAATGTGATCGAGCCGGAGAAGACCATTCCGCGAGCGACCATCTTGGGCGTGCTGGTCGCGGCCGCCGTCTACATAGCGGTCACGACAGTGGCGATCGGCGTTGTATCGCCGGAAATGCTTGCCCTTTCGACAGCACCCTTGGCCGATGTATCGCGGGAGATGTGGGGAGCGGCCGGGGGAGTGCTTGTCGCCATCGGCGCCGTGATCTCCACCTTCGGAACGCTGAACGGCTTCACCCTGCTCTGTGGCCAGGTTCCCTACGGCGCGGCACTCGACCATATCTTTCCCGAGCGCCTTGGCAAGTTGTCGCGCTATGGCACGCCGGCGAACGCCCTGGTCTTTTCCAACCTGCTGGCTTCGATCCTGGTGATCATGAACTTCGCGAAAGGGCTGGTCGGCGCATTCAACACGATCATCCTGCTGGCGGTGATGTCGAGCCTCCTACCCTATGCGCTATGCTCGCTGGCCGAGCTGATGATCCTCGTGAGGACCGGCCGCACCTCTGGCGCCCCCGCCGTCGTGAAGACTGCCTTGCTCGGCTCTCTTGGTTTCGCATATTCACTATGGGCGCTCTACGGCGCGGGCGCCCAGACGGTTTTCCTCGGATTTCTGCTTGTACTTGCCGGAATTCCGATCCACGTCTGGATCAAATGGCGCAACGCAACGATGCGCTTGGGTGAACCGGTGCAGTCGCGAGCCAGTACGACAGCCCCTGTCAGCGAACTTGGTCAATCGACCTAAAGCATTTCGCGCAAATTGAGAGATTTGCGCGAAATGCTTTGGCTATTTTTTCTTGCGTGTCGTTTACCCGAAACCGCTACACATTTTTGGCGAGATGCACGATTTCAACCGGCGATCTGAAAAACGCCCATCATGCTAAGGCTGTGCAGGATCACTTGAAGGCCAAGGGCGATCTGCGTGACACCCAGCACTACGGCAAAAACTTGCAATGCCGTGCCGACCCACTTCAGGATGAACCCTGCAAAAAGCATGGCAATCCAATCCAGGGCCAAGATCATCAGCACGATTCCGCCCACGGTCAATTCCGCCTGGTATTGGCCCGCGGCAAGCGTAGCAAAAACGATTACGGCTGCGATCCCATAAGGGGTGACGATTATCGGGAATGCGAGCGGCGTCAGGGCATGCCTCAGCTCAGCCGACTGACTAACCGGCGTCGATCGATCGATGCCGCCCGCGGATTGCTGCAATACGGTTTGCAAAGCGACAAGGAAGAGTACGATCCCGCCCGTCATTGCCAGGACAGGCAATGAGATATCGAAGTTCTCGAGCATGGTGCGGCCTAGCACGACAGCGAGCGCGAGCGCGGCTGCCGAGAACAAGATTGACCTGAAAGCCAGACGCCGACGGAACTCGACATCGGAACCACCCGTCAAGTTCACGAATGGAACAAGAATTTTGATGGGCCCGAGCATCAGAAACAGCATGAAGAAGATCTTGCGCGAATCGAACTCTGGCTGTGGTACTGCAAACCCAGCTGCATTCTGCGAAAGGGCAGGCGCCAGAAGCGCCGTGGAAAAGGCGAGCACTAGGCCAAATCTCACACACTGAACGTGCATGTGCCGGCACTCCGAGATGGATCCACTGCAAGGCCATTCGCCGAACTGAGAACATCATGCCGAAAGCGGCTGCGAAGGTGTCGTATCGCGGCCTGTCAGACCCGCCCTTCCCAATCCTTCCACGACAAGGCGGATAAGATCCGGGTGAAGGTTGCGGCTCTCCATGTCGGACACGATGTGATCCCCATAGCTGGGATCGAGCTCGACGATGCGATGCACTGCCTCTCTCGCCTCGTCCCAGCGCCCGAGTTGGGCGGCGGCCATGGCAAGGGTGATCGGGCCGTAGAGCACATGGGGGGTGCCCATCTTGCGCGCCTCCATGAGAGCTTGCTCGTACCGCCCCTGCGCGTAGTGATACAGGAATAGCCCCACCCTGTAGCTCCCGGGCTGGGCAGGGTTCGCTCTAAAGGACTCTTCGATCAGCGGAACGCCTTTCTCCCAATCCGCCAGCATCGCATAGCGCTGGCCGAGGTCGGCCATGATGGCCGTATCGTTGGGATTGAGCATACGACCTCGCTCCAGCGACGCGAGGCTCGATGCAACGTCCCCCGCGAACCAGTAGGCCATCGACCGTGCATAGTGGCTCCAACTGGAGTTGGGGGCCAGCTCGATCGCTCGTTCCGCCAGCCTGAGTGCTCGCTCGCGCGGATCGACATCGATCGAAAGGATCTTGTTTCCGAAGCGGTGGACGTTGGAATACATGAGCGAAAGGCAGGCGAAGGCCTCCGCGTAGTTGGGCTCGGATCGTATCGTCCGCTCCAGGCATTCACGCACCTGCTCCACCATCTGCTGATCGAACGTGCGCCAGTACTGGTAGAACAGCAGCACGCAATTGTAGCTGCTCAGCCGATTTGGAGGGTCGCCATCGGCGTCCTTCGCGCGGTCGCTGTGGATGATCCCATAGGGCTGAGCCAACGTTCGCGCCACGCAGTTCGCTACCTCGTTTCGGAGCGAGAATATCTCCGATGGTTGCAGTGGTCGTTCGAAACTGTCCGCCCAGATCGTTCGGCCCGTCCGCGTCTCCACAACGAGTGCGTCAATCCCGAAATGCGTACGGGAGACCGTTGCTCCACCGCTGAGGATGTAGTCGACCGGCATGTCGGCGGTTTTCCCGCGACCACCCTCCCCCTCGTATTGCACTGCCGCCTCCGGTCCGAACACACGGAATCCGGAAAATCGGGTGAGACCGACGATCAGGGATCGGGTCAAGCCACGAGCGAAATCGGGATAGGCGGAGTGGTCGCCTTCTTCCATGAACGCTTCGACCAGGATCGAGGGTCTGCCCGCCGGCCTTTGAGTCGGAGTGTCCGGCGGCCGACCGGGCAATGGCTCCATTCGGTCGGCATTCTCGAAGACAGGCACGTAAGAGCCTTTGGGGATGCGGATATGAACCGGATCGTTGCGTCCGGCCGTCAGATAATAGTGCTCGAGAGACCGCCGCATGCGCCCGGCCACGATGCGCACGATCGAGTCGATCTGAGGGTCGAAGTTCTCGTCGCGGCCGAACACCGAGGTCGCGATGCTGTAGGCCTTTATCCTTTCCGGCCTGCCGTCGAGCGTCTCTTCGACGACATAGGTCAGGAACCTGCGGATGCGGTCGGTAGCATCAAAATCCGGAGAGCCGAGGATGCGCAAAAGAGCATCCCGAACCACGTCAGGCGTTTGATCCACCAACTCGACCTCCCTCAGGGCCTTGCAGGGACATTTATCGAAACCCACCGCGCGATACGCCCGAACGCGAAAGGAAAAATCTCGTCAGGACGGGGCACTGTACGAAACATAGACAAAGAATCCAATGAATTCCGGAAAGAATCTATCGAAGCTCGGTCACGTTCGTTTTCCGACCATCATTCCAACATGAACCAAATGGGCAAAGACATGCTTGGCATCGCCAACAACGCAGGTTGATTGAATTATACATATACCACTCCGAGACGAAGCGCTTGGTGCAACTAGCCAAGCAGCGGCAAATCCACTACGCCTCGGTCGGCTCCGAACAAACAGGACATGCTCGGCGATGAACAGCCCACTGATCGAAGTCTGTGTCGAGGGGATTGACGGGCTGGTCGCGGCCCAGCGGGCCGGCGCCGACCGGGTCGAGCTTTGCGCCAGCCTCGTCGAAGGCGGCATCACGCCGAGTTACGGCACTGTTCGTGAAGCTCTGCGCTTAGCCACCATACCCTTCCACGTGATCGTCAGGCCGCGCGGCGGCGACTTCCTCTATTCCGAAGCCGAATACGCATCGATGCTGGCGGATGTCGAGACACTGCGCGATCTCGGCGTCGCCGGGGTCGTGCTTGGCTGTCTCAACGCGGACGGTACCATCGACGAGACGCGCATGGCCGAACTCACCCGTCGCGCCGGATCGCTCAACGTCACCTGTCACCGCGCCTTCGACATGACGCGCGACGCGAACGACGCGCTGGAGGCGCTGATCCGCTGCCGCGTCGGCCGGGTCCTGACCAGCGGACAGCGCGACAAGGCGACCGACGGCGCCCCGCTATTGGCCAGGCTGGTGAAGCAGGCGACCGGGCGGATCGTCATCGTCGGCTGCGGCGCGCTCGATCCCTCCAACATTTCCGCCGTCCAGGCCGAGACCGGATTGACCGAATTGCATTTTGCCGCCTTGAAGGACGTGCCGAGCGTCATGCTCTACCGCAACCCCGACGTGGGCATGGGCGGCGCGGATCTCGATCGCGAATATCGCAACACCATCACCGACGGCGCCCTCGTGGCGGCAACCATCGCCGCGGCACGGATGAAGTAAATGAACGCTCCTCTTCCAATCGAACGGGTTTCTGCGCCGGACGAGCCGGCCATCCTCGCGCTCAACAACGAGCATGCCGCCGAGCTGTCATGGCTGGAGCCGGAACGGCTGAGCTACCTGATCGGACAGGCGTTCCATACGCGCCGCATCGGCAGGCTGGAGGCCTTTCTCATGGCCTTCGATCAGAACGCCTCCTACGACAGCCCGAACTATCTCTGGTTCAGATCGCGCTACCCGCGTTTTGTCTATGTCGACCGCGTCGTGGTTGCGAATGCCGCCCGCGGCCGCGGCCACGCACGCCGCCTCTACAGCGACCTGTTCGATGTCGCCGCGAAGGTCGGGCACACCATGGTCACCTGCGAAGTCAATGCCGAACCGCCGAACCCGGCCTCGGACGCCTTCCATGCCGCTCTCGGCTTCTCCGAGGTCGGCGACGCCGTCATCCACGGCGGCGCCAAGTCGGTGCGGTATTTCGTGCGAAGGATTTGAAGAGAAGCGGCAGGCACCACTCATCCGAGGGATTCTTGCCATCTCAATCCTCGGCGGCGGAGGAGAAGCTGTGGAGGGAGCTGCGTTCCCGCCTCGCAGACCCCTTATTCGACCTCGCTTCGCGAGGCCACCTTTCCCCACAAGGCGAGAAGGCAAGGCTGGCCGCAATGCCGAGGCCAATCGCCAGCGTTTGCGATTGGCAGGAGCGTTTCTGCAAAGCTCCCCTTCTCCCCCTGTAGGAGAAGGTGGCCTCGCGAAGCGAGGTCGGATGAGGGGTGTCGCCATCTCAATCGTCAGTTGCGTCGGTCCATGTTTCGATGTCCAATACAAACATGCCACATCAGCACGTCCCTTCAAGAAATCTCACCTTCGCATGCTCGATGCGGCGCGCTCCAAGGGAGGCCGAGGAGGAGCTGTGGAGAGAACTACGCGCCCGGCGGTTGGACCGGATCAAGTTCCGCCGCCAGGCAACTACATCGCCGACTTCGTTTGTCTGCAGGCCAAGCTCATCGTCGAAATCCATGGCAGCCAGCATGGCGACAGCGCCTATGACCGTCGACGGGACGCCGAGCTGAACGCGCGCGGCTTTCAGGTTCTGCGCTTCTGGAACGACGACGTGCTGCGCGATCTCGACGCGGTATGCGATACAATTATCGCATGCGCCAGAGGCGCCTGTCGGTAGCGGCCTGATCCGCGCCTCGCAGACCCCTCATCCGACCGCGCTTCGCGCGGCCACCTTCTCCCACAAGGGGAGAAGGGGGAGCTTTGCAGAAGCGCTCCTGCCGATCGCAAACGCTAGCGATTGGCATCATCGTTGCGGCCAGCCTTCCCTTCTCCCCTTGTGGGAGAAGGTGGCCCGAAGGGCCGGATGAGGGGTATGAGCGCTGCTCGGTCGGTCAGCCGTTCGCGGCCGCCACTGCCCTCTTGGCCATCACGGCAATCAGGTTGGCGCGATACTCCGGCGAAGCGTGGATGTCGCTCATGAGACCATCCGACGGAATCTGGATGCCGTCCAGCGCGGAAGCATCGAACTTGTTGGCAAGCGCGGCCTCGATCTCCTGCGAGCGGAACACGCCGTCTTCACCGGCTCCGGTGACGGCAGCGCGGACGCCATTCTGATCCTTGACCACGAACACGCCGGTCACGGCGTAACGGGAGGCCGGGTTGGGGAACTTGGCGTAGCCTGCCGTGGCCGGCGCCGTGAACCGCACCGCCGTGACCATCTCGCCCTCCTCGAGGGCGGTTTCGAACAGGCCGGTGAAGAACTCCTCGGCCGGGATCTCGCGCAGGTTCGTCACGATCGTGGCGCCGAGCGCCAGCATCGCGGCGGGATAATCGGCGGCCGGATCGTTGTTCGCGATCGACCCGCCGATCGTGCCGCGATGCCTGACATGCGGATCGCCGATATGTGCGGCGAGATGGGTGATGGCCGGGCAGAGCTTCCTGAGCGTCTCGTTCGCCGCCACTTCCGCATGAGGAGTCGCGGCTCCGATCGTCACCTCGTTCCCGGAAACCTTGATGCCCTTGAGATCGGGGATGTGCATGAGGTCGATGACGTCCGAAGGCGCCGCAAGGCGCGTCTTCATGGCGGGTATGAGCGTCATTCCGCCGGAGAGGAACTTGGCATCGCCGCCCTGGGCCTTCTCGACCGCGTCGGCGACCGAAGCTGCCCGATGATAATTCACTGAATACATGTGGGGTGCCTCCCTTCAGGAGCCGGCGAGCGCGCCGCGGCATGCCTCCGGCATGCGCTGCGGCCGCTCGCCATTGGCTCAATGTTTCGTCGCTGCCTTGATCGCCGCCCAGACCTTGGACGGCGTCGCCGGCATGGTGAGATCGTTGGTGCCGATGGCATCCGTGATGGCGTTCATGACCGCCGGAGGCGAGCCGATGGCTCCGGCCTCGCCGCAACCCTTGATGCCGAGCGGATTCCCCGGACAAGGTGTCTCGCTGGTCGACACCTTGAAGGACGGCAGGTCGCTGGCGCGCGGCATGGTATAATCCATGTAGCTGGCCGTCACGAGCTGTCCGCTGGAAGCATCATATTGGCATCCTTCCAGCATCGCCTGGCCGACGCCTTGCGCTATGCCGCCATGTACCTGGCCTTCGACGATCATCGGGTTGATGATCTTGCCGAAATCGTCCGCCGCCACGAACTGCACGATCTCCGTCGTGCCGGTCTCCGGATCGATCTCGACCTCGCAGATGTAGCAGCCGGCCGGGAAGGTGAAGTTGGTCGGATCGTAGAAGGCGCCTTCCTTGAGACCCGGCTCCATGCCCGAAGGCAGGTTGTGGGCCGTATAGGCGGCAAGCGCCAGCTGGAACCAGGGAACGCTCCTGTCGGTTCCCGCCACCTTCAGGGCGCCGTTCTCGATGACGATGTCGCCCTCGTCGGCTTCCATCAGATGGGCTGCGATCTTCTTGGCCTTGGCCTCGACCTTGTCGAGCGCCTTGACGATGGCCGACATGCCGACCGCGCCGGAACGCGAGCCATAGGTGCCCATGCCCATCTGCACCTTGTCGGTGTCGCCGTGGACGATGGACACGCTGTCGATCGGCACGCCGAAGCGCTCGCTGACAAGCTGCGCGAAGGTCGTCTCATGGCCCTGGCCGTGGCTGTGGGAGCCCGTCAGCACCTCGATCGTGCCGACCGCGTTGACCCGGACCTCTGCCGATTCCCACAGGCCGACGCCCGCGCCGAGCGAGCCGACCGCGGCGGAGGGCGCGATGCCGCAAGCCTCGATGTAGCAGCTCATGCCAATGCCGCGCAGCTTGCCCCGCGTGGCGGCTTCCGCCTTGCGCGCGGCAAAACCCTGGTAGTCCGCGGCCGCCATCGCCGCGTCGAGCGAGGTGGCATAGTCACCCGTGTCATAGTTCATGATGACGGGTGTCTGATAGGGGAAGCTCGTGATGAAGTTCTTCCGGCGCAATTCGGCTGGGGAGACTCCAAGTTCCCGCGCGGCCGTCTCGACGATGCGTTCGAGCACATAGGTCGCCTCGGGCCGCCCTGCCCCGCGATACGCGTCGACGGGCGCCGTATTGGTGTAGACGGCACGCACATTCGCGTGGATCGCCGGGATGGCATACTGGCCCGACAGTAGGGTGGCATAGAGGTAGGTCGGGACCGAAGACGAGAAGAGCGACATGTAGGCGCCGAAATTGGCGATCGTATCGACCTTCAATCCCGTCATCTTGTTGTCCTTGTCGAAGGCGAGCTGCACTTCGGTCACATGGTCTCGGCCATGGGCGTCGGTGAGGAAGCTCTCCGTCCGGTCGGCGACCCATTTGACCGGAACGCCGGTCTTCTTGGACGCCCACAGGCAGACGATCTCCTCGGGATAGATGAAGATCTTGGAGCCGAAGCCGCCGCCAACGTCGGGCGCGATCACCCGCAGCTTGTTCTCCGGCGCGATGTTGTAGAAGGCACTCATGACGAGGCGGGCGACATGCGGATTCTGCGACGTCGTCCAGCAGGTGTAGTGGTCCTCGCCCTTGTCGTAGTGCCCGAGCGCAGCTCGCGGCTCCATGGCGTTCGGCACGAGCCTGTTGTTGACGATGTGCATCCTGGTCACATGCGCGGCGTTGGCGATCGCCGCATCGGCGGCCTTCGCGTCGCCGAGCTCCCAGTCGAAGATGAGGTTCCCTTCCGCCTCCGGATGGAGCTGGGGCGCGCCAGGCTTGAGCGCCGCCACGGCGTCGGTGACGGCCGTCCTTTCCTCGTAGGTCACTTCCACCGCCTCGGCGGCGTCGCGCGCCTCTCCCTTGGTTTCAGCAACGACGATCGCCACCGCGTCGCCGACGTAACGCACCCGATCGACCGCCAGGGGCGACCACGCGCCCATCTTCATCGGCGTGCCGTCCTTCGAATGGACCATCCATCCGCAGATCAGATTGCCGATGCCGTCGGTCTTGAGTTCCCTGCCGGTCAACACGCCGATGACGCCGGGCATGGACTGAGCCTTCGTCACATCGATCTTCTTGATATCGGCGTGCGCGTATGGACTGCGCACGAAGACGGCATGCTTCATGCCGGGAACCACCATGTCGTCGACATAGCGACCCGCGCCGGTGATGAAGCGCCTGTCTTCCTTGCGCGCCACCCTGGCGCCAATGCCTTCCATTCCCATCAGAGTCTTCCTCCCGAACCAGTGAGCGCCAGGAATACCGGGCCTAGGCGGCCGTCCTCGCATCCTTCGCCATGGCCTGCGACGCGGCCAGGATCGCCTTGACGATGTTGTGGTAACCGGTGCAGCGGCAGATATTCCCTTCGAGCTCCGCCCGCACCGTCGGCTCGTCGAGTCCCTCCGGGTGGCGGCGAATCATGTCGGTCGCCGCCATGATCATGCCGGGCGTGCAGAAGCCGCATTGCAAGCCGTGATGCTCCCGGAACGCGGCCTGCACGGGATGAAGGTCGGCCCCGTTGGCCAGCCCCTCGATCGTCACCACGCTGGAACCGGATGCCTGCGCGGCAAGCATCGTGCAGGACTTGACGGCCTTGCCATCGACATGGACGACGCAGGCACCGCATTGCGAGGTGTCGCAGCCGACATGGGTACCGGTCAGCCCCACGTGCTCGCGCAGGAAATGAACGAGCAGGGTTCGGTCTTCCACCGACTTGGTGACGGTTCGACCATTTACCGTGATCGTGACTTCAGACATTCAAAACCTCCCAAAGGCCTGCCCAGGGGCCAGCCCCGCTCCATCTTCGTCCTTCGGCGAAACAATGCCGAGGGGGCAAATATGCGTATATTATACTTTCGGTCGCAAGCCCCCCGCGCGCCATATCGCGCCAAAGGGCATTGTCAAACCGGCCGGTCCGGACAAAGATGTCTTCCCGTGACGGCGCCCGTTCAGAAGGTGCCGCTGACATGGAAGGAGGAAACGGCGCTGGGAATTTCGCGCACGACCTATGGCTGTGGGATGACGGTCCTGGCGGCTGGCGAGGCCGACGCAGATAGCTTCGCCGAATCGATCGCCGACACTGCCGGGACCATCGGGGCCGGCTTTTCCCTGCTCTTCTTCTCGCAGTCCCGGATTCGCGCCGAGGATCTGGTCGCCGCGCTTCGCCGACACGCGCCGGGCCTGCCCTATGCCGGCTGCTCGACTGCCGGCGAAATCACACCCCACGGGATCGGCGACGGCGGCGCGGTTGCAATCCTATTCCCGCAAGGGGCGTTCACCGTCGCGTCGGCAATGATCAGGCAGGTTTCCTCGTCGGGATTGGACCTTGTGGCCGAACATGTGGCGCGCCTGAGGCGGCAGCTCGCCGATACGGCCGCCGGCCGACAGGTCTTCGCGCTCTCCTTCATCGACGGCCTGTCCTATGCCGAGGAAGCGGTGACCTCGGCGATCCATTGGGGGCTCGACGACATCCCGCTGATCGGCGGCTCCGCGGGCGACGACCTTCATTTCGAAACGACAAGCCTGATCGCCGATGGCGAGGCCGGATCGGACTGCGCCATCATCACATTGGTCGCGACCGACGTTCCGTTCCATGTGTTCAAGACCGAGAACTTCGTGCCGACCGGTGAAAAGCTCGTCGTCACGTCCTCCGAGCCGGGCCACCGCATCGTTCGCGAATTCAATGCCGGTCCGGCCGCCGAGGAATATGCCGCGGCGATCGGCATCGACGCCCAGTCGCTGACGCCGATGAGCTTCGCCTCCCATCCCGTGGTGGTGCGGGTGGGCGGTGAGTACTACTGCCGGTCGATCCAGAAGGTGCATCCCGACGGCTCCCTGTCGTTCTTCTGCGCCATAGACGACGGCATCGTGCTCACGGTCGCCCAGCCCAAGGGCATGGTGGAATCGACGCGCACCGCATTGCGCATGGTCGACGAGAAGCTCGGAGGAACGGACGTCATCCTCGGCTTCGACTGCGTGTTGAGGCGCCTCGACGCGGAGAACCGCCAGATCCTTCGCGACATTTCGGAGCTCTACCGGGCGAATCATGTCGTCGGCTTCGGAACCTATGGCGAGCAGTATCGCTCCATGCATCTCAACCAGACCTTCACCGGCATAGCCTTCGGCCGCCGGCAGGCCGCCGAATAGGAAGCCGCGATGGCCGCCACGGAGATCAACGACGTCGACAGGCTGAAGCGCATCAACCAGGCGCTGATGTCGCGCGTCGAGCGCGCCATGGACCAGCAGGGCAACGCCTTTTCGCTGTTCCAGACAGCGATCAATCTCGAAAACCGGGTCAAGACCCGCACCGAGGAATTGCGGGCGACGCTGCGCCGCCTCGAACAGTCGAACATCGACCTCGTCGCAGCCAAGGAGAACGCCGAGCGGGCGAACATTTCCAAGACCCGCTTTCTCGCGGCAGCGAGCCACGACGTGCTGCAGCCGCTCAACGCGGCGCATCTGTCGATCTCGGCCCTGGCGGAACTTCAGACAAGCGAGGAAGGCTGCAAGCTCGTGCGGCAGGTCGAGCGCTCTCTGGAGACAATGGACGACCTGCTCAGAACGTTGCTCGACATTTCGAAGCTCGATGCCGGTGTCGTCCGCCCGGAGATCGGCGACGTAGCCCTGGAGCCGCTGTTCGCCGGCCTCAAATCGGATTTCCAGCCTCTTGCCGAAAAGAAGGGGCTGAGGCTCCGCTTCCGCCCGACATCGCTCTGCGTGCGCTCCGACCGCACCCTGCTCCGGCGCATCCTCCAAAACATCGTCTCGAACGCTATACGCTACACCGCGGAAGGCGGCGTCCTGGTCGGCCTGCGCCGGGCCGACGGAATGGCATGCATCGATGTCATCGACACCGGCTGCGGCATCCCCGACCATGAACGTGAAGCCGTGTTCGACGAGTTCCATCGGGTCGAGCGCCCCCTTCACGGCGATGCGTCGGGTGGCGGGCTGGGGCTCGGCCTGTCGATCGTGCGGCGCATGGTCGATGCGCTCGGCCACCGGCTGACCTTTACGTCGAGGCCGGATCACGGCACGGTCTTCCGGCTCGAACTGCCGCTCGCCAGCGGCCCCGCGCCCGAGCCCCAAAGCCTGCCCGTCGAGGCGGATGGCCCGCGCGGCTACGGCCTGTTCGGCACAAAGGTCCTGCTGATCGAGGACGACGATGCCGTTCTGGAGGCGACGGGCGCGCTGCTGCAGCGCTGGCAATGCGTGGTGCGCACCGCCACCTCGACGGACAATGCGCTTGCCGCCTTGGGCGACACGGACTGGGTTCCAGACATCATCATCGCCGACCAGCATCTCGACCATGGCGACCTCGGCAGCGAGACTATTGCGGGAGCCCGTCTTTATCTGCAGCGCGCGATCCCCGCCCTCATCATCACGGCCGATCCCTCGGACGAATTGCAGCAGACGACGAAAAGTCTCGGCATCGAACTGATGCGAAAGCCGGTGAAGCCGGCTCAGTTGCGGGCGCTGTTGGCTCATCTCTTGGCATAACTGCGCCGGATTCATGGGAGGAATCCGTCCCATGAGCGTTGTTCTTTGACTGGTCGCGAGGAGGCCCTCGCTGTCCTGCCGGAGATCTCTCCCCGCATCGCGAGCATCGGTTTCGCCAGTCGCCGACGGCGAGCGATGGGCGAAATCGACGACGGCATCGGCCTTCTGCCCGTCTTTGGCACGGAGAAGGTGACGGCAGGAAGGTCGAGGGGCTTGCCGAACGATCAATCCTCGTTGGCGCTGGCGTTACAGTTCAGGCGGTTTTCTTGCCTCACACGCACAACGCCCACGGGAAGAGCACTATCTGTATTCTGATTCTGTATTCTTATTATGAGGATACATTTCGCCGAATTCGCTTGAATCCTTTTGTTTTTCTGGCGCGATTTGGTCGGTTTGGAGACGACTTTCTACCGCGTTTGCAACGCGTTTCGACCGCTTTCGCATAGGTGACGTCGCCAGCGCTTTCGGCCGCCCTGTCAAATTCGCCCTATCTATGTGCCGTAACGCCGGCTGCCGTTCACTCCTTTGCCGACGATTTCTCTGATGATCGTCAGGGTTTCCCTCGCAGCCTCCTTAGGCGGCAGGGCCGTATCCGCAACGTTGCTCACAAGTTTCGTAATGTCGTGATCTATCTTCCTCTGCGACCATCGATTGCCTTGGGCGACGGTGATGTAGACTGAATAGGCGTGATGCATGGTTCCGGGTCTTTCGCCTATGATATGGAGAATTCCCCGGAAGCTGCTGGGATCCGCCTTCTCAAACAGCACCTCGCCGATGCGATAGCCGGCGCGTACTCTTCCGCCGGTAACCAGGATGTTCTTGTCGCTCATCGGAACGCCGGACTGCGCCAGCAAGATACGGATTTCTTCCAGATAGGGCGCAAGATGTCCGTCATCCATGATCGCGTTGGCGTTCAAACCATCGGAGATGACGATCTGGCCTTTGGGCGGGTCGTTCCCCCAGGATTCTCTTATTCTTTCAATCTCTGCAATTGCTTCCGGGCTCAGTGTTTCACCTGTGCTCGGGTGGGCGATATAGTCATTGCGGTCCTTGGATAGTGTACGGACCGGCACGACATTCGGGATTGCGGCGATAAATTCAGGCGTTAGTTCCGCCCAGAGCGACTGCTTGGCATCATGGTACAAGGTGTTGACCTTGGCCGCGAGCTTGGGATTGAGCTCCCAGATATTCTCGCCATGCCCGGTAGCGAGGTCGACGCCCCTGCCTTCGACTTCCCGCATCTTCTGCCGGCCTTCGGCGTAGACGACCTCCCTGGGCCGCTTGTCTCCCTTGGCAAGACGGTACTGATAGTACACCCACAGCGGATCGCCAAAGTTCTTGGTGTAGTTGTTGTTTGCATCAACGATCCCGATCCGCTTATAGAAATCCCACATCGCATCATTGACCTTGAAGCCAAATTTCCCCCTCAGCCGTACGTGATCCTGGAAGGATGTCGTGAGATAGCTCAACATCGGATCGTTTTTGGTGGGCAGCGCAATCAGATAGACGGGATTGGCCGGCATTATCTGGTCCTGGCACCAATCCAGATCCTCAAGGCTGACCGACATGTGCAGTGTCGTGCAGATATCCAGGCCGATGGTCAGGCCATGCAGCTTGCCCATGGCGATATCTTCGAGGCAGCACCTCACCAGCTGTTCGCGATTCTTGAAGACTTCCGGTCCGATGAAACCGGCAACATCGTTGATGTGAAGCCACGCACCCCGGGGCTGCACTTTCGCGAGTTCGATTCCCACTGCCCTGCTGAAGCCATACTTGCGAGATTCGAGGACCATCATGTCGACGCCGTTCGCAGCGCCATTGGTGAATTCCGAGCCCTGCCCGGTTTCGAAGTAGAGGCCGTATCGCTCCCCTTTCTTCGCGCCCGCATACTTCAGTATCTTCTGGTTTGTGATGTCGAAAATCTTGTTGCAATCGTCTGTTCCGGCCAGGCTCTGGAACATCGTGGAGACGGTTCCCGGGTAGGTTTCCCCGACATCTGCCTGGACGTCGATATGCGCAAGGACACACCAGGGAATCACGTCATTCAAACCGAACGTGTCGACGACATCCTTTAGGGCGCGCTCGACCTCGACGACGCTCTTCACCGTGCTGTCCACGGGGTTGGTCCCTATGACGATATCCCCCGTCGCATAGGAAAACGCATCGAAGACCTGCCAAACCACGTCCTCCGGATGATCTGTGGGGGAATTTGGCTGGATTCGAGCGCCCATGTACCCCTTCGCACCCATACTGGTACCCGGCAGCACATTGAACACTTTCTGCCCCAGAGCGATGAGTTCTTCATTGCTCATCAGTTTCGGAACGCAGCCGATCGTGTCGCTGGTCAGGCCGTACATGACGCCTTTGATTTCGGCCTCCGGTTCGGCAAGGAGAAACTCCTTCAACTGGCCCATCGTCCAGTCTTTGACCTTCGCGTACTGCGCCTGATCGGTGGTCTGCCAAATCAACCGCTGGAGGTCGTCCTCGAACAGCGGGTGCTGATAGAGATCCCCGATCTTCGTATTTGCCAGAAGAGCGCGGGCATTTTGCCGTGTTGTCTCGTCCACGGCTCCCACTCCGATCGCCTGGTCACCCTCCTTAAAATCATTCGCCGCGCCGATCACCTGCTGGAAGACCGATTGATCGAAATCGCCCTTGATTCTTCTGATATAAGCAAAGACGTCCTCGCCGGACGCCACTTCTTCGACTGCAAGGTCGCCACGGCTGGTAGCCGCTGCCGAGGCGCCGTTATGACTCGCAACCGTGCCAGCCGCGGCTCCCATCAATACGAGGAGTTCTCTTCGGGTGAGCGCTTCATGTTGCTTCGACGAATAGCCCTTGACCATGGCCATCTCCTCTTTGCGGAAGACCCGTCGCGCCACCCGTCACGGCGGTGGTAAATCAGCGGATAATACTTCTGCCGTTACGTCATTTTCATCACGACGCGACCGTCTATCTTGTTTTGCCTCATCCGGTCGAAGATGTCGTTTACGTCTTCCAGGCGTTCGGTGGAGTAGTGCACCTTCACCTTCCCATCGCCCGCAAACCGAAGACATTCAGCCAGGTCCAACCGCGTCCCGACGATCGATCCTCTAATGGTCTTGCGGGTCAGGACAGTATCGAAGATGTCCAGTTCGAATGAGCCAGGCGGCAGGCCGACGAGTGACATCGTGCCGCGCTTTGCGAGCATGCCAAGTCCCTGACGGAACGCGACCGGCGAGACCGCGGTGACGAGCACCCCTTGTGCCCCGCCACAAAGCTTGCGCACTTCTTCGACGGGGTCGACCGCCTTGGCGTTGATAGCGGCGCTCGCGCCCATTTTTCGAGCGAGTTCAAGCTTTTCGTCGCTTATGTCGACCGCAATGACGTCGAGCCCCATTGCCTTGGCATATTGCACAGCAACATGGCCCAGTCCGCCGATGCCCGAGATCACGACGGTGTCGCCTGGTCTTGTGTCGGTTTCTTTCAGCCCTTTGTAGACAGTGACGCCGGCGCACAGGATCGGTGCGGCGGCTTCCCAGCCCAGACCATCCGGCAGATGGCCCACATAATCGGGGTCGGCGAGCACGTATTGCGCGAAGCCCCCATTCACCGAATAGCCGGTGTTCTTCTGCAGGTCGCACAGAGTTTCCCAGCCCGCGAGACAATGCCGACAATGGCCGCAGGCGGTATGGAGCCAAGGCACGCCGACGCGATCGCCCTCCTTGACAGCGGTGACTCCGCTACCCACCGCGGCGACGGAGCCGACGCCTTCATGGCCGGGAATGAACGGCGGGGTAGGCTTTACGGGCCAGTCTCCGTCGGCCGCGTGCAGGTCGGTGTGGCAGACGCCGCATGCTTCGATCTTCACCAATATCTGGCCCGGCCCGACTTCAGATACTGGGACCTCGTCGATCGAGAGCGGCCGCCTGAACTCGCGCACCACCGCGGCTTTCATCTTGTGCGCCATTGCTTCCTCCCTGAATGCACCAAACCGAGTGCTGGTTGCCTCCAATACGCTAAGCCTGCCTACCCGATCCCGCGACCGGATCGCCGAAGATCGCACTCGCAGTCCGTCCGGCTGCGTCACGAGTGATCTCGCCGCCTTTCTCCAGGCCTTCGCCAAGACGCGTCAGTTCGGCGCGATCAACCATAGTGCGCCACGATCGATCGGCGCCGCGCTCGCCGATATGCAGCTTGTCCGAATTCGTCCCTACATCGATCACCGCGTATCGCTCCGGCTGGTCATAGAGCAGTGCCCGCAGGCCGAGTGCATAATTCGTGTTGAGGTATCCTCCGAGACCGACCATGGCCAGAACCGACACGACGGCATGCGGGTCCTCGGCTTCAATCGCGATGGTGCGGGTCAGGGCGGATGGCGCGTTTGATTTCGACTGCATCAAGCGCGGCAATCGCGGTCGCGTTCATTTCCGACCCCTTCCCGACCCCGACAGCCAAGCCGATGCCTGCAGCCAGGGCACTCTGTGGAATCCGAACCTCGACATGAACGATATGCGTTCCACGCTACCATTCATCAGAGCGGCACTCAAGGCGAGCAAAAGGGGCAGTGCGCTCCCTCGCAGGAGGGTGCATTCGAGCCGCCATCTCGCTCGCACCTTCGGCGTCCAGGCCTGCTTAAAGATCGGAGAGAGCTTCGCGCCCTGGTCATGCGACCGGCGTTTCTTTCGCCCGTATCGGCAGCATGCGAATGCCGAGGAAGGCGAAAGCGATGGTGACAAGTGGGTTCAGCAGGCTGAAGAAGCAGAACGGGATGTACGTGATCGTCGCTACGCCGAGAGTGGCGGCCATGTAGGCCCCGCAACTGTTCCAGGGAATCAATGGCGAGGTCACCGTGGCGGAGTCGCCAAGTGCACGCGATAGCACGGCGGGACCGAGGTCGCGTTCCTGGAACGCGCTACGGAACATGCGGCCTGGCAAGACGACGGCGATGTATTGGTCAGAGGCAAGCACATTGGTCGCGAAGGCGGCGCCGACGAGCGTCGTGACGAGCGAGCCGATCGATCGCGCTGCGGCAATCACCGGCCCGATCAGGCGCTCGAGCACGCCTGCCTTTTCGACAATTCCACCGAAGGCGAGTGCAACCAGGATCAGCCACACGGTGCCGAGCATGCTTTCCATGCCACCGCGCGAAAGCAGTTGGTCGACGGCCAGCTCACCGGTGGCGGACACATTGCCGGTGGCGAGCGCCGTCCAGACGCCCTTGAGCAGCAAAAGCCCGACGGAATGGTCCGGTCCGGCAAGAGCGACGACCCGTTCGGGCGCAACGACGACGGCAAGCAGGCCGCCGGCAAGCGCGCCAAGGAACACGGTCACGAAGGGCGGCCAACGGAGCAGCGCCAGTACCAGCACCAGCACGAGCGGCAGGAAATGCACGGGCGAAGGATGGAACGCTCCGTCGATCCGCGCCGCCACGGCAGATGCGTCGAAATCTCCGGCAGAGCCCAAGCTCCAAAAGAGTACGAGGGCGATGACAAGCGACGGCATCGACGTCCAAAGTGACTCGCGCACGTGCTCGTAGAGGTTGGCGCCTGCCGCAGCACAGGCAAGGTTGGCGGTGTCGGAAAGCGGCGAGGACTTGTCGCCGAAGTAGGCACCCGAGATGACCGCGCCGGCAGTAATCGCAGGATCGAGGCCCATCTTCTCGGCGATGCCCATGAGTCCGATGCCGATCGTGCCAGCAACAGTCCAGGAACTGCCGATCGACAGTGCGATAACCGCACAGATCAGGCACGCTGTCATGTAGAAGTAGTCAGGGCTCAAGAGCTTGAGCCCGTAATAGACCATTGCGATCAATGTGCCACTGAGCGCCCAAGTGCCGATCAGCGAACCCACTGCGAGCAGAATGAAAATCGCGGGCAAGCCGGTATTGACGCTGGCGACCGCCGCATCGCGGAGCTCCCCGACTGAATATCCGTGGTGCCACGCGACATAGATGGCAATGACGGAGCAGAACACCAAGGCGATCTGGTTCGCGCCACCCGCAGCGGCTTCACCGAATAGGAAGAAGGACAGGCCAAGCAACCCAATCAGCGCGACCACCGGAACAAGCGCCGCCAGCGGGCCGAGCGGTTCTGGCTTGTTCGGTCGGGCCAAAAGCATTCCCAGTCCCCACGCAACTGCGCCTGAAAGACCAGTGCGAACCTGATGATAGCTCATCCCGAGGTAAAGGAGAAGATGCTCACAAATACATACTCAAGCGTTGCTTTCAAACACGATTCCTCAGACGAACTCCTCGGGGATATCACTTAACGAAATGGGCTCTACCCCAATTGTGTCAATTTTGATAACTTTGCGGATGGGTCGAAAGGACAGTCTCGATGATCAACCTCGACCAAGACCTTCTAAGGATGGTGCGCCGCAACAAGCTCCTTGGCATGTGGGCTGCGCAAAAACTGGGGCTCGTGGGCGAAAGTGCCGACGTCTATTCGAATGATCTTGCTACAGGGACGCTCGATCTGGAACGCGTCGACGTCCATAGCAAGATCCGAAATGACTTTGACGCCGCAGGCGTGGTCCAATCCGACGAAGAAATCCTGCGCGTAATGAACGAGTTCTGGCTCGAAGCTTCGTGTCAGACACAAACACGTCGCGGGGATTCGAGCGACGCCGCGATGGTGCAAATTGCGCGCAATCTCATGACGAAACAGCGATGAAGCCAACGCCCCGACGGGCATCGCGACGATATCAAGGCATTTGCGGAAGCCGGACTCAACTAGAACCTGGTCAAATCCCGAAACAGATCGGCATTGTCCAGCTTCGACACCTCGATGACGGCCTGGGTGCGACTGTAGACGTTGAGCTTGCGCAGGATCTCGGAGACGTGGGCCTTCACGGTCGTCTCGCCGACCTGAAGCTCATAGGCGATCTGCTTGTTCAGCATGCCCTGCTTCAACATCTGCAGGACACGCAATTGTTGCGGTGTCAGCTTCGCCAGTCGCTGGAGCATTTCGGCGCGGTCCGAGCCATCCGAATCCGGCGTCTGGCCGCCATAGTTCTCGGGCACGTAGACCGCGCCCTCCATCACGCTGCGTATCGCCTGGGCAAGCTCGTCCTTACGCACCGATTTCGGGATGAAACCGGCGGCGCCGTATGACAGAGCCTCCGAGATGATCTTCGGCTCCTCATGCCCGGAGACGACCACGACCGGCAGGCGGGGATATCGCGTGCGCAACTGCAGCAATCCTTCGAAGCCCTGGACGCCCGGCATGGTGAGATCGAGCAGCGCCAGGTCGAAGGGCTTCGGGTCGGCAAGGAGGTCGAGCGCTTCGACGACGCTGCGCGCCTCCACAGTGTCCACATCCGGATAGGCTATCCGAACCGCGCTATGCAGTGCCTCGCGAAACAAAGGATGGTCGTCGATGATCAGGAAGCGGGCCGTCTCGCTGGCCATGCTGCAACCTCTGCGGTTCGATCCGGCGGAGGCCCCAGACATCTCCGGGACCTGAGCTTTCATGTCGGCCTGGCGCGACCCTTGCTGCATGGTCAGATTAACCGACGCTGGCGCGAGCGATTATTGTCAAATAGTACACTCCTCTACAGCGCCGATCTCGGCTTTCGTTTCATCCGAAACGCGGTGATTCCGTCTGGTCCCTGGTCGCCGGCTATTCGAGCACGCTCCAGAAACTCGTTCAACCACGCGCTAAAGCGTGTTGCTTGCATCAAAACTTCACCCAGGCGCCGTTCTTGGCGGAGGACTTCACACAGGCTTCCACGAACGCGACGCCTTCCACGCCATCCTGGACAGTGGGATAGACCACGTCCTTTGCCGGCTTGCCCCCTTTCCTGCGGGCAGCACGGATCGCGCGGGCGGCCTCGGCGTAGATATTGGCGAAGCCCTCAAGATAGCCTTCCGGATGGCCTGACGGCACACGCGTGACACGCGCCGCCGCCGGGCCCGCGCCGGCCCCTGCCCGCGTGATCAGTTGGCGGGGCTGGCCGAAAGGCGTGAACCAGAGATAGTTCGGGTCGGCCTGCACCCATTCGATCCCGCCCTTGGTGCCGTAGACGCGAAGCTTCAGCCCGTTTTCATGACCGACCGCTACCTGGCTCGCCCAGATCATGCCTTTTGCGCCCTTGCCGCTGCCTTTGGCCGACGGCTTGAAGCGCAGCATCACATGGGCGTTGTCGTCCAATGCCCTGCCCGGGACAAAGGCGTCCAGGTCGGCGGCGAGACTGTCGAGCTCGAGCCCGGTGACGAAGCGGAGAAGGTTGTAGGCATGGGTGCCGATGTCGCCCGTCGCGCCCCCGGCTCCCGACTGCTTGGGATCCGTTCGCCAGGCGGCCTGCTTCTGGCCCGACGCCTCGATATTCTCCGCCAGCCAATCCTGCGGATATTCCGCCTGGATGACACGGATTTCGCCTAGTTGGCCCTTCTGCACCATCTCGCGTGCCTGCCGGATCATCGGATAGCCCGTATAGTTGTGCGTGAGCACGAAAACCCTGCCGCTCTTCTCGACGAGAGCCGCGAGCTTGCGCGCGTCGGCGAGTGTGGAGGTCAACGGCTTGTCGCAGATGACGTGGATGCCTGCCTCCAGGAACGCTTTCGCGGCTGGCCAATGCATATTGTTGGGCGTCACGATGGCGACAGCCTCGATGCCGTCGGGGCGTTTGGCCTCGGCCTTCGCCATTTCCTGGAACGAACCGTAGCTGCGGGCTGGGTCGAGCCCGAGCTCGGCTGCCGAAGCCTTCGCTTTCTCGGGATTGGAGGACAGCGCTCCCGCCACCAGTTGGAACTCGCCGTCCATCCGCGCCGCGATGCGGTGCACGCCGCCAATGAAGGCGCCCTGCCCGCCCCCGACCATGCCGTAGCGGATCGGTCCCTCTGCCCGCTCACTCCTGCCCTCGATCGCCATATAAACCTCTCTCCCAAAGTGGTTGATCCGACGCGCCGATCACGCGTCGGCGGAACGCGTCCGCCCCCGGTCGGGCCCTAATACGCGTCGCGCAAATTGAGGTCTGCGCGACGTGCTTTAGGCTGCTGCTGTGCATGTCGTTCACCCAGAACCGCTGCACGCTTTTGGGCGACATGCATCGGGGCCCGCTCTCAATCGATGCCGAGCATTGCCCGAAGCTGCTTCTTGTCCACCGCTCCCGCCGCGAAATCGTCGAAGGCCCGTTCGGTGACTCGGATGATGTGATGCTGGATAAAGGGCGCTCCCTCGGCCGCGCCATCCTGGGGATGCTTCAGGCAACATTCCCATTCGAGCACCGCCCAGGAATCGTAGTCGTATTGCGCGAGCTTGGAGAAGATGCCGGTGAAATCGACCTGCCCATCGCCCAGGGAGCGGAACCGGCCGGCGCGGTTCAGCCAGCTCTGGTAGCCGGAATACACGCCTTGCCGCCCGTCGGGGTTGAACTCGGCATCCTTCACATGGAAGGCCTTGATCCGCTCGTGGTAGATGTCGATGAAAGCCAGATAGTCCAGCTGCTGCAAAAGGAAATGCGAAGGGTCGTAGTTGATGTTGGCCCTGGCATGCCCGCCGACCGCTTCCAGGAACATCTCGAATGTGACGCCGTCGAACACGTCCTCGCAAGGGTGAAGCTCGTAGCCGATGTCCACGCCGGCATCCTCATAGGCATCGAGAATCGGTTTCCAGCGTTTGCCGAGCTCGGCGAACGCCTCCTCGATGAGACCAGCCGGCCGCTGCGGAAATGGATAGAGGTAAGGGAAAGCCAGGGAACCCGTGAATGAAACCGAAGTGTTCAGGCCCAGGTTCCTGGACGCCTTGGCGCCGGCCTTCACCTGCTCCACCGCCCATTTCCGCCGCGCCTTGGGATTGTTGTGCACGTGAGGCGGCGCGAAACCGTCGAGCTGGCCGTCATAGGCGGGATGCGCGGCGACGAGTTGCCCCTGGAGATGGGTCGACAGTTCCGTCACCTCGACGCCGTTCTCGGCGCAGATCCCCTTGAGCTCGTCGCAATAGTCCTTGGAGGTGGCTGCCTTCTCCAGATCGAACAGGCGGCTGTCCCAGGTCGGGATCTGCACGCCCTTGTAGCCGAGCTCGCCGGCCCATTTGGTGATGCTCTCAAGCGAATTGAACGGCGCTTCGTCGCCTGCGAATTGCGCCAGGAATATGCCTGGTCCCTTCATTGTCCTGGGCATGGCTTTTCCTCCATTTCGGTGAAATTTCCTGCTTCGCAATCGATTACATTTCTCGGAGCGTTCGACAACGGGAAGATTGGTGAAGTTGTCCAGGAGGCCGCGACCGGGTTGCGCTTCGGCCCGGGGATGATCTAATCGGCGCATGACGGGCACCGACATCAACCGCACCATCGACGCCGTTTGGCGCATCGAGCAAGCCAAGCTCATCGCGGGCCTCGCCCGGATCGTGCGCGACGTCGGCGTGGCCGAGGAACTGGCGCAGGACGCTCTGGTCGCGGCGCTCAAGCAGTGGCCGGAACAAGGGATACCGCGCAATCCAGGAGCCTGGCTGATGGCCGCGGCGAAGAACCGGGCTCTCGATCGGCATCGCCGCCAGAAGATGCTCGACCGCAAGCATCGCCAGATCGCCTATGAACTGGAGGACGAACAGGCACAAGGGCCGGATCTCGACGCGGCGCTCGACGACCACATCGGCGACAACCTGCTCAGCCTCATCTTCACGGCCTGCCATCCGCTGCTCTCGGCGGATGCCCGAGTTGCCCTCACCCTGCGTCTTCTCGGCGGCTTGACGACCGACGAGATCGCCCGCGCCTTCCTGATCCCCGAGGCGACGGTCGCGCAGCGCATCGTGCGCGCCAAGCGGACGCTTGCCGAGGCCGGCGTTCCCTTCGAAGTGCCCCGCGGCGAGAAGATGGTCGAACGCCTCCCATCGGTGCTGGAGGTGATCTATCTCATCTTCAACGAGGGATACGCCGCGACGGCGGGCGACGATTGGCTGAGGCCGCAGCTTTCACGGGACGCAATGCGCCTTGGACGGGTGATGGCCGGGCTGGCGCAAGACGAGCCAGAGGTGCATGGGCTCGTCGCCCTGATGGAGTTGCAGGCCTCCCGCTTTCCCGCCCGCACCGACGTCAATGGCGAACCCATCCTGTTGCTCGATCAGAACCGGGCGCGATGGGACCAGTTGCTGATCCGCCACGGACTGGCGGCGCTGGCGCGCGCCGAGGCCCTGGACAAGCCGCGCGGACCCTATGTGCTGCAAGCTTCGATCGCAGCCTGCCATGCGCGTGCGCGCAAGGCCGAGGATACGGATTGGCCGAAGATCGCAGCGCTCTACGCCGCGCTGATGCAGCTGACGCCGTCGCCGGTGGTCGAGCTCAACCGCGCCGTGGCCCTCGCCATGGCGTTGGGGCCGGCGGCCGGGCTGGAGATCGTGGACGGGCTTGTCGCCGAAAGGTCGCTCCAGGCCTACCACCTGCTCCACAGCGTGCGCGGCGATCTCCTGTTCAAGCTCGCAAGGCTGGACGAAGCCAGGTCGGAATTCGAACGCGCGGCCGCGATGACCCGCAACGAGCGCGAGCGCAAACTGCTGCTCGAACGCGCCGCTTCCTGCGGATAGGCAGCGTCATGGAGGCTTTTCTCGTTGCTGGGAGGTTCCCCCTCCATCCGCTGCAGAATGCCCTTATCTCCGGACCTCCCGTGCCTCCAGCCGCGGGAAGACGGCCCGTTCGAGCCATGGAGCGAGCGATTCTGCGTAAGGGGCGGCGATATGCTGCCTGTCGCGATAGGTCAGCCTTCCGTCGATGACGGAGCTGCACGTGCGCTCGTCGCAGAACATGCCCGATGTATCCACGTAGGGGATCGCCATCTCCGCCGCCACCGCCTTTTCGGCTTCGTAGACACGCTCGTCGAGCGCCTCCGCACGCGGCGTATCGCAAACCGAGGAGCCCCTCTGCTGCCATAGTGCTCGTTGCACGCACCGGCTGACGTCGAGCTTGTGGAGCGGGACGTCGCGGAGCAGGACCACCTCTATGCCGCCAGTCCGCAAGGTCTCGAGCGAGGATTTCACTCCCGCTATCCAAGTGTCGATGTCGAGCGGGTAATAGGGGCTGTCCTCAATATCGTTCTCGACATAGTGGTGGGAGAACTGCGACACCACGACCAGCGCGGGGTGGAGCGCTACGATCTTACGCATCGCGGCTTCGCGCCAGCGGTCGCACTCGTCGAACTTGCGCTTCATGGTGGCGCTCCACACGGTGACCCTGGCGGCGGGACAGGCGCCCTTCAGATAGGTGACAAGGCGCCAGCCCCTTTCCCTGGCGATCTTGGCCAGCGGCGACGACCAGTGATCGGCGTGCGAATCGCCGAAGAGAACGACCGTCGTCGGCGATTTCACATCTCCGAGTTCGCAGGCGACGGGTTCGTCGACCTCGAGGGTCGACACGCACGAGGGCCCGGCCTCGCGCGCCGCCGATTTGCGCTCGGCGCTCTTCTGGATGAAACGCTGCTCGCCATCGACATGGCTGGCGGCAAGGTCGGCGCTTCCATAAGCCAGGGTGACGCCCATGGCCGTGAGCAGGGCGGCAAATCCCAGGGAACGCCGGCTACGGGCCGTCAGCCAGCCGTTCCGGCGTATGGGATTCTCGACCAGGTGATAGGTCAGCATGGACAGGGCGAAGGTCAGCAGCAGACAGCCGAGGCGCGCGGCCAGCGTGAGGTCGGGCATCAGGATGGTCGCATAGACGATGACCGGCCAGTGCCACAGATAAAGGGAATAGGACAGCTTGCCGACCCATTGGAAGACGGAGTTGCCGAGCCATCGATTGGCGCCCGTCGCGACTTGCCGGGCCCCGGCAAGGATCACGATGGCGGTTCCGACGACCGGCAGCAGCGCGGCGAATCCGGGAAATGCCCCCTCTTCCGAGAGAGTGAGATACGCCAAGGCGATCAGCACAAGTCCTGCCCAGCCGAGAACCGGCGCCGCCTTCAATTCCCTGGCCCAGGGCTGCGTAACCGCCAGCGAAATCAGCCCGCCGGCGGCGAACTCCCAGGCACGGGACGGAGAGAAATAGAAGGCCCAGGGCTGACTGACCGTCGTGAGCCAGGCGCATGCGGCAAACGACACGGCCGCGATCAGCGCCATTTGGACGGCAAGCCCGCGCTTGCCCGGACGAAGCCATGCGAACAGCAGGAGCAGCGCCGGCCAAGCCAGATAGAACTGCTCTTCGACCGAGAGCGACCAGAAATGTATGAAGGGATTGTCCGCGGCGTCCGGCGCGAAATAGTCCAGCGACCATCGGATGAGCCACAGATTGATCACATAGGCCGATGCGTAGAGCCCCCCTTTCGAATACAGCTCTTGCTCGGACGGCGAGAGGATGAAGTAGCCGACACCCATCGTGACCAGGATGACCAGCAACGAGGCTGGCAGCAGGCGGCGCGCGCGACGCGCATAGAACCGCCAGAAGTCCACGCTGCCCCGATTGGCGATCTCATTCTGCAGATGGCTGGTGATCAGGTAGCCCGATATCACGAAGAAGATGTCGACCCCGGCAAACCCACCCGGCAATTCGTCGAGGCCGAAATGAAACGCCACGACCCCGAGAACAGCGACTGCACGCAGCCCCTCGATGTCCGGCCGAAACGCTTGTGAGCCGGCCGGTCGGTTCTGTTTCTTACTCTCTGGCATCCGACTGTCGGAAACTCCTCGAAAAGGGAACGCAAGTTCAGACCGAAAATGGCGCGAGGCAAGGCAAGATGTCTGTTGCGTTGCAACATGCCGTTACCGCCGATCCTGTCCAAGGCCGATCGAGCGCCGGCCGAATGGCCGAGGGCGATTTCTCGAAGTCGAGACCGACACTCTTCGAAACGGCGCCGTGCGCGAGCGATCATGGGCCGGACATGCCGTGAAACAATGATCGCCTTGCGATGCAGGTGAAACAGGCTAAATCTGGGGATATGACTGAACCCGGCCTGAAGACCCGCCGCCCCGCGATCGAGGAAGACACTCTGCTGCCGCGCGACATGCACCGGTCGCTGCCGATCGCCTTGCTGCGCGCGAGAGAGGCCGTGATGGGCCGTTTCCGGCCCCTGCTGGCCGCCCATGATGTCACGGAGCAGCAATGGCGCGTCATCCGCGTTCTTGGCGAGACGAGCCCGCTGGATGCCACCGAACTCGCCGAGCGTGCCTGCGTCCTGGCGCCGAGCCTTACCCGCATCATCAAGGCGCTCGAGGATAGGGGCTTGATCACCCGGGAGCGCGACGCCAAGGACGGTCGTCGCGCCATCCTGGCAATCGCCCCGGCGGGAATGGCGCTCATCGGCAAGGTGACTCCGGAAAGCCGTGCCGTTTACGCCGATCTCGAGGCAAGGTATGGCGCGAAGCAGATAGACCGCCTGCTCGACATGTTGGACGAGCTTGCGAAACTCAAGTTATGAAGGGGTATCTATGAGTGGATTTGTGATCGACCTGCCGGAGAGCCCGAGCGTCGCGGTAGCCGCGACGCAGGAGCGCTTCCCGGTGCGGAGGATCTTCTGTGTCGGTCGCAACTATGCGGCCCATGCCCGGGAGATGGGCAACGATCCCGACCGCGAACCTCCCTTCTTCTTCACCAAGCCGGCGGACGCGGTCGTCGACAGCGGCGGCGAGATCCCCTACCCGCCGCTCACGGGCAATTTGCACCACGAAATCGAACTGGTCGTGGCGATCGGCAGGGGCGGGTTTCGCATCGCTCCGGAGGCAGCCCTCGACCACGTCTGGGGCTACGCCGTCGGCATCGATCTGACCCGCCGCGACCTGCAGGACGATGCGAAGGCGACGCGCCGGCCGTGGGATTGGTCGAAAGCGTTCGACCGCTCGGCGCCCTGCGGGCCGTTGGTCCGCGCGCAAGCATGGCACGAACCGACGCATGGACGTATCTGGCTCGCGGTCAATGGCGAAACCCGCCAGGACGCCGATCTCAAGGAACTGATCTGGCCGGTCGCCGAGATCGTCTCAATCTGCAGCGAAGGCGTGGAGCTCAGCCCGGGCGATCTGATCTTCACCGGCACGCCGGCCGGCGTCGGCCCGCTTCAGGTTGGCGACCGGGTCACCGGCGGCATCGACGGGCTTGGCGAGATCGAGCTTTCGATCGGGCAGCCGAAAACAGGCAGGGTTCCGGGCGCTTAGACACGCACCAGGCCAATTGCTGGTGCCTGACGAAGGCAAGGAAGTTCGCCGCGAGTTTCCGGCTCGATCAGCAGTCGAGGACGATGTCGCCGCGCGGAATTGCCTGACAGAGCAGGACCTGGCCTCGGGCGATCAGCGGCTCCTCGCCGGACGGATAGATGGCCCCGCCGCTGACGACCTTCTGGGTGCAGGATTGGCATTCGCCGCTGCGGCAGGAATATTGGACCTCGACACCGTTCGACAGCGCGAGGTCAAGCAGCGATCCGCAGTCCGGCTTCCATGTTGCCTGCTTGTCCGACCGGGCGAAAGTCACCGTGCAAGGTGGGCGGCCGGCAAGCGCCTCCGACAGAGCGAAGCCGCCGACGCCCTTCTGCTCGAATGCCTCGATGCGGATGCTATCGGCTGCCGCGCCGAACTCGATCAGTCCCCGGCTCAGGGAGGACATGAACGCATCCGGGCCGCAGATGTAGAAATCGGCTTTGCTGACGGGCACGTGCCTGGCGAGCACTGCCGCATCCAAGCGGCCCTTGTGGTGGCAGATGTCGCCCGGCTCGGGCCGGGAATAGGCGGTGAACAGCCTGATCCCCGGATTGGCCTCGGCGAAGCGTCTCGCCTCCGCCTCGAACAGGTGGTACCTGGCGTTGCGCGCGGCATGGATGAACCAGATCTCCCTCCCGGGCTCCTCGCGCGCCAGGTGCTCGGCCATCGACAGCAGCGGCGTGATGCCGACGCCGGCACTGACGAGCACGACCGGGCGGAGCGGCGCGCTGTCGAGGACGAAATGCCCGCCCGGCGGCCCGATGAGAACTTCGTCGCCCACTCTCACCTTGTCGTGCAGCAGCGCCGAAACGCCGCCGTCGCCGACTCGCCGAACGGAGATGCGCAACGAATGGGCGTCGGGGACGGCTGAAATCGAATAGCAGCGCCGCCGTGCCTGATCGTCATTTGGCAGCGAGATTGTGACGAACTGGCCGGGCGCTGCGTCGCCGACGGGTGCGCGATCGCGTGGTTTGAAAACGAACGAGAACACGTCGGGGCTTTCCTGCCGGCGCGCCACGCAGGTGAAGCTGCGCCTTCCGCTCCAGGCGACGGGGCGCGTATCCATCCAGATCCTTGACCGGGTCAGCGCCGCCGAACAGTGGAAATAGATCTCCTCAGGCTGCAGGCTGAGGCGGCGCCGTCCCTCCGGCGTCACGGCGACCTCGCGATAGGTGCCGTTGAGGCGGATATTGTCGCACCGCCCGGGCTCGACCGCCAGGATTGCGAACTCGGCCGAATGCGGCGTGCCGGCTACCGCCGAGCCCTCGTGTTCCAGGTCGATCAGCATCGACTGCGCATTCGTGTCCGTATCGCGCCGCAGCGGCGATCCGCCAACCAGATCGATGAGGAGCTCGCCCGACTTGCTCTCATGCGCGAAAACGATGAAGCGGGCATCGTCGATGAAGCCCATGAAGCCCGGCCCGGCCGTGTCGTAGGCCTTCTTCTGCACAAGCGGACTTGGCGTGCCGTAGAACTCGCGCAGGCCCGCTTCGGCCAATCGGGCCTCGGCACTGGCGTCGATGAGAACGGGCTGACGCCCGCCCTCGCTCTGCCATTGGATATCTCTGGCATAGATGTCCAAGACGTCGAGTGTCGGTTTCCGGTCAGCCGGGTCGACCCAGAAGCAGCTTTCGTCGAAGGCCTTGCTCGACACGAATTCCATCCTGGTCGGCGCGAGCACGATGACGCTTAACGGCCGGTTCTCGTCGGCGGGAAAGGCGGCTATGTCGTCCTCGCTGCGCGACACGGTCGCGACGGCTGAGATGCGCAGATACTCGTCGCAGCGCCGGTTGAGCAGGACAAGCGCGACGCGCGGATTGCTCAGCACGTTGCTGATAGTGTCCAGCCGCTTGTTGCCGACATAGTCGGGCAGCAGCAGGGCGCCATCGTCGCGCAGTCTCAGCACCGAAGGCTGGCCACCGCGCGGCGAGACGTCCATCGCGCCCCGGGCGTTGCGCGATGCAATGAAGAGCAGCGTGGATTTCTCGATAAACGTCCGTATGCGGTCATCCATGGTCGGCCCTGCCTGCTTCTCGTTCCATGCTCTAAACGGCAGCGCCAATCGGTGTCCGGCGCTGGAAGAAATCACGGCCGGGGACAGCGGCGAGCAGCCGCTTCGTGTAGTCCGCCTGCGGCTTGTCGAAAAGATCGGCCGCTGGCGCCTGCTCGACGATCCTGCCGTTCTGCATCACCACGATGCGGTCAGCGATTTCACGCGCCACCCGAAGGTCGTGGGTGATGAAGAGCATGCTCAGCCCCATCTCGGATTTCAGGTCCGACAGAAGTTTCAACACCTGCGCCTGCACCGATACGTCGAGCGCCGAGACCGCCTCGTCGGCGATCAGGCAGACGGGATCCAGGGCGAGTGCCCGGGCGATGCAGATGCGCTGGCGCTGGCCGCCGGAGAATTCATGGGGGAAGCGGTTCAGCGCCTGCGCGCCCAGCCCCACCTTCTCCAGCCAGTGCGCGGCCGTGGCCGTGGCAGCTGCACGCGAAGCGCCGAAGGCCATCGGCCCGCGCACGATGCTCTCGCCGATCTTGAGGCGTGGGTCGAGCGAGGCATACGGATCCTGGAATACGATCTGCATCCTGCGCCGAAACTGCCGCAATGCCTCGCCCCGCATCGCCCGAACCGGGGCTCCGCCGAAGTTGATCGCACCGTCGTCCGGCTCGATCAGCCGCAGCACCATGCGGGCCAGCGTCGACTTGCCCGAGCCGCTCTCTCCCACGACCGCAAGTGTCTCGCCGCGCCGCAGGACGAGATCGATCCCTTCGGCGGCGACAACCCGCCGAGGCTTCGCGAAGAAGCTCTGGCGCGTCGTGAACACCTTCTGCAGTCCCTTGATCTCGAGCAGCGGGGCGCTTTCTTCCCCCGTCGAGCGTATGGCGCCGCGACCGGGAACCGCATCCAATAGATCCCGGGTGTAGTCGGTCTGCGGCGCGTCGAGAACCGCATCCGCGGGTCCTTGTTCCACCACCTTGCCATGACGCAGCACGACGACGCGATCGGCGATGTCCGCGACGACGCCGATGTCATGGGTGATGAAGAGCACACCCATGTCACGCTTCTGCTGCAGGCTGAGGATAAGATCGAGGATCTGCCGCTGTGTCGTGACATCGAGGGCCGTCGTCGGCTCGTCGGCGATCAGCAGTTCCGGATCGTTGGCGAGCGCCATGGCGATCATCACGCGCTGGCGCTGGCCGCCCGAGAGTTGAAACGGATATGCCGAGACGATCGAGGCCGGATCGGGCAAGCCGACCTGATCGAACAATTCGACGACGCGCGCGTCGACGTCGGTCTCGGTTCGGCCATGAATGCGAATCGCCTCGGCGACCTGCTCCCCGACCCTTGCCAGCGGATTCAGCGCGGTCAGCGGCTCCTGGAAGATCATGGCGATACGGCTGCCGCGCAGCGCGCGCATCTCGCGTGGCGAAAGCCTGAGGAGGTCGCGATCGCCGAACCGGATGGCGCCCTGGAGCGCCTTCACCTTCGAAGGGAGGAGACCGAGGATCGCATGGGCGGTCATCGACTTGCCCGAGCCGCTCTCGCCCACCAGGCAGACGATCTCGTTACGATCGATGTTCAGGCTGATCCCGTCCACGGCACGGGTGCGATCCGCCCCGTCGGGGAGGCCGAGAACGAGGTTCTCGATGGCTAGCAGCGGCGCGGTCATGCTCGGGAAATCCTCGGATTGAGGGTGTCGTTCAATGCCTCGCCGACGAGGTTGATCGCGACCACGGTGAGCAGGATCGCGATGCCCGGAAAGACGCTCATCCACCAGGCCTGGCGGATCACGGTGCGGCCGGCGCCGACCATGTAGCCCCAGCTCATGAAGTTCGGATCGCCGAGACCCATGAAGGAAAGTGCGGCCTCGATCAGTATCGCAGCCGCGACCGTCAACGAGCCCGCCACGATGATGGGCGAGACCGCGTTGGGCAGGACGTGACGCAGCACGATCGAGAGCGTTGACTGGCCCTGGCAACGCGCCGCCTGCACGAATTCGCGTTGCGACACCGTCATCACCTGGGCGCGGGTGAGCCGCGAGAGCGGCGGCCAGCTCACCAGCCCGATCGCCAGGATGATCGTCCAGATCGACGGCGTCAGGATGGCGACGAAGAGGATTGCCAGCACGAAGCTCGGGATCGTCTGGAAGATTTCGGTGAAACGCACGATCGCGCCGTCGACCACCCCGCCGGCATAGCCGGCAACGCAGCCGAGCGTTACGCCGATGAAAAGCGCGGTCAGCGTCGATGCCAGGCCGATCAGGATGGATACGCGGGCCCCGTGGGCGATGCCGGCCGCGATGTCGCGTCCCAGCGTGTCGCTGCCGAGCAGCATGCCGCCCTCGCCCGGCCGGCTGAAGGGCGCGCCGGCAATGTCCCAGGGCGAGGCCGGGAATAGCAGCGGCGCCACGATCGCCAGCAGGCAGACCAGCGTCAAGAGCAAGAGCCCGACCATGCCCGCAGGGCGGCTGATGAAGGTGCGCAGGAATTCACGCATTGCAGTTCTCCTATCGGCCCTTGACGCGCGGATCGATCAGCCGATGCAGGAAGTCGGTCAAAAGATTGGTCGCGATGACCAGCACCGACATGATGAGGAAGAGGCCGAGAAGAACCGGATAATCGCGCGCCGTCACCGCATCGTAGGTGAGGCGCCCGAGGCCGGGCCAGGAGAACACTGTCTCGACGACGACGGCGCCGCCGATCAGGGCGCCCGCCTGCATTCCAGCGAAGGTCACCACCGGCACGGCGGCGTTGCGCAGCATGTGGCGCGACAGGATCTGGCGCTCGTTCAGCCCCTTGGCGCGCGCGGTACGTACATGGTCCTCATGCGCGACCTCGATCAGCGATGAGCGCATGAGGCGGGTGTAGACGGCCATGTAGATCGCTGCCAGCGTGAGCGCCGGCAGGACCAGGTGGCGCGCGACGTCGAGCGCATATTCGAGTGCGCCGAAGCTGGAGGCGCGGACGCTGGCATACCCGAAAGCCGGAACCCAGCCGAGCTGGATCGAGAAGATCAGCACCAGCATGAGCCCGAGCCAGAAGACCGGCGTCGCATAGAGCAGCAGCGAGACCAGCGAGATCGCCAGGTCCGACCACGTGCCCTGCCGTTTGCCCGCCAAGGCGCCGAACAGGACCCCGCCGATCAGCGAGACGAAGAAGGCGGAGAGCGTCAGCAGAAGCGTCGGTCCCAGCCGTTCGAGGATCAGCGCGCTGACGTCGGCGCGTTGCCGGTAGGAGTAGCCGAGATCGAACTGCAGGACCTTGCCGATATAAGTCCCGAGCTGCACCAGGAAGGGCTGGTCGAGGCCATACTCGGCACGGATATCCGCAATGAATTTCGGGTCCGCGGCACCCGACTGGCCCGCGATGACCAGCGCCGGATCGCCCGGGGTCGCGTGGATGAGGATGAAATTTATCGTGGCGATGACGAGGATCGTGAACACGATCCCGACGATCTTTGCCGAGAGGCGGGTAATGATCGACATCAGCTTGTTGCGGATCCGTGATTAGCGTCCGGCCGGCTGCGTGAATCCCAGCAGCTGGTCGAGGACGCCGAGGAAAAGCCCGGCGCCGACGGGGATCAGCTCGTCCGGGAAATCGTAGTCGGGATTGTGAACCATGGGCTTGTCCATCCCCGCGCCGATGAAGAGCAGCGCCGACTTCGAGCACGAGCCGAAGAGGCCGAAATCCTCCGCGCCACGGATCGGCACATAGTCGGTCGCGCGCGACAGACCCATGCGCTCCGCGGCCGTCTCGAAAGCTGCGGCAGCCTCGGGGTCGTTGATGCAGGCGCGGAAAAAATTGTGCGTCGAATGGCTCAGACCCAGGCCCTCCTCAGCGGCTATCGCGCGGATCATGGACAGCACGTCCTCGAGGAGCGCCGCCATTCCGTCGCTCTCCGGGCGGCGAAGGGTCATGCGGATCTCCGCCGAACCCGGGGTGATGCCGAAGACTGCCTTGCCCATCTGGACGCTGGTGAGCGTCACGCGTTGGAAGCCTTGTGCGACAATGTCGCCGGTCTGAAATTTGTCCAGACCGGCGATGATGCGCGCGACCGCGTTTGCCGGCGAGACGCCGGATTCGGGCATGGACGCATGCGCGGTCTTGCCGGTGAGTTCGACACGCAGGCCCATGGAGGCACAGGTGATCTGCCCCGCGGCGACCGCGACATGGGCGAGCGGCAGGCCGGGCATGTTGTGGATCGCGAAGGAATGATCCGGCATGATTTCCCGGAACTTCGGATCGGCGAGCACGGCTTCGGCGCCGTGCGCCGTCTCTTCCGCCGGCTGGAAGAGCAGGATGGCGCGTCCGCGCGCAGGCCTGTTTCGGGCGAGGTGCCGGCCGACCGCCGCCATCATGGTCATGTGGCCGTCATGGCCGCACATATGCGCCTTGCCGTCGATGCGCGAGCGGTATGGGAGATCCGAGATCTCATGGATCTGAAGGGCGTCGAGCTCGCAACGCAACATCACGCTCGGCCCCGGCTCGGCGCCGTTGAAGACCAGCGCGACGCCGTGACCGCCGAGCTCCGTGACGACCTTGTCGGGATTCGTGTCGGCCAGGAAGGAGACGACCTCGCGGGCAGTCTCGACCTCTTCGCCCGAGATTTCCGGGAACTGGTGCAGCTTATGGCGCCACGCCTGCAGAGCGGCGATCTCGGCATCGTCGAAATTCGGAATCATCTTGGCTCTACACTTCCTTGATCGCGGCGGCCGGCCGCATAGCATCGTCGGTACGGCCAATGACCGCACGGGAATGATGCGCCGGCGACATACGCGCCGGCGCATCCGAAGCGCATTCAGGCTGCGAAATGCGTCGTGCCGAAATTGGCGTTGACGCCGGTCGACGAGGTCACGACATCCTTCAGGCGATTGTCGTAGATCGTCGGGTACTTCTGCTCGCAGAGCCACAGCACTGGCATTTCCTCGACCAGCAGCTGCTGGACCTCCGTATAGAGGGCCTGGCGCTTCGTCTGGTCGAGCTCCACGGCGGCCGCCTCGAACAACTCGTCCACCTTCGGGTTGGAATAGCCGGCGGTGTTGGAGAACATCACGCCCTTGCGGATGTTGGACGAGATGTAGGTGCGGGCCACGCCGAGCGCCGGGTCGCCGTTCTGGTAGAGCTGATTGCCGCTGATGTCGAAGTCGCCATTGGAGACCGCCGAGACCCAGCCGGCGAGGTCGTTGCTCTGCAGCTCGACATTGACGCCCGCCTGGCCGAAGGACTGGCGGACATACTCGGCGATGCGGGTCCAGACCTCGCCAGCCGGCACCATCGTGAACTTCAGGTTCACGCGAACGCCATCGGCGCCCGGCTTCAGGCCCATCTCGTCGAGCAGCGCCGTCGCCTTCTCAACCGAGTGCTCGTAGATCTTCACGTTGGCATCGTAGAAGCGCATCGAGGACGAGATCGGACCGGTAGCCGCGTTGGCGAGGCCGAAGAAGATGCGGTCGCGCACGAAATCGCGATCGATCAGATGCATCAGCGCCTGTCGGAAACGCTTGTCGTTCATCGGGGGCCGGCGGCAGTTGAGCTCGATCCACACCATTGGCGAGAAGTATTCGTAGCCCTCGGTCGTGATCTCGAGATGCTCCAGCGCCGACAAGCGCTCGACGTCGAAGGGTTCTATGTCCTGCCATTGCGCGAGCTGGGTTTCGCCCTGTTCGAGCGAGACCGCGCGCGAGGCCGCATCCGGGATGACGCGGTAGAAGATTTCCTTCAGCTTCGGCTGGTCCTGGCGGTAATAATCCTCCACCGCCGTCAGATGGATGTGCGAGCCCTTCACCCATTCCTTGAGGCGGAACGGGCCGGTGCCGATCGGCGGCAGTTCGGCACCCTCCTTGCGATAGTCCTTCCCCTCGAGCTGATGGCGCGGCAGCATCGGCGCCGACCCGGTCTCGAACGCCATGATGAAGGCCGGGAACGGCGATTTCAGCTTGAAGACGACAGTGTAGTCGTCCGGCGCCTCGATGCTCTCGCAGCGTTCGAAGACGGCGCGGGCGCGCGGATGAGTCTCTGGCAACAGCGACTTGCAGGAAAAGAGCACGTCCGCCGAGGTGAAGGGTTGGCCGTCGTGCCACTTCGCGTTCTGGACGAGCTTGAACGTGTAAGTCAGGCCGTCCTCGGAGATCTCCCAGGAATCGGCGAGCAATGGCTGCGGGGTGAGGTCCCTGGCGTAGGACAGCAGCCCCTCGTACATCTTGCCGCCCACGACGCCGGTCGGCGTCTGCTGGTTGATGCCCAGGTTCAGGATCGGCGGCTCCGGCTGGATGATCGCTGTCAGCGTCTCGCCCGCTTCCTGACCGATTGCCGGCCGACCCATGAATGCCGTCGAGCCGAGAGTGGCCGCCAGCATCATATTGAATTCCCGCCGATTCATTTCATTTCTCCTTTTCGATGAATGCCCAGGAGATGCGTGTGTCCGATGCATCTCGCCGGGCCGCGGTTCCCCAACCGCTTATTTCCTGGTGACCAGCAAACACGTCGACTATTCAGCCGCTGGAAGCTCTTGCCAGCGCAGGCCCCTCGACGAGCCAGATGCGCGGCCTGTCGTTGCTGCGTTTGCCCTTCCGGGCCTCGCGGCCAGGGCCGATACCGAGGCAGCCCGGAAACGGAGTGGTGCCATTCCAGTCTTGTTCATTTGCTCCTCCCCTCTTCCGTTCTGGACGAGCCCGCGTGGAAGCAGGTCGCCCAACCGGTATGCCAGAAGCTTAGGTAAGCGGTGCTCCGGCATTCAATGTCTCCGACACACACCCGCCGGAACCAGCAATGTCTGTTGCCGACAAGTCGCTTCGCCGGGCCGGGCCTGCGAATGGTGCGCCATGACCGGTCGGGCTCGTCGGCCGGCACGCAAACGAGCTTGCGCCGAAGTCGCCGCCGCGGGCTCACGCCTACCGCGCCGCGGCCGGATCTTTTCCGTTCGCGCCTGCACCCGCGGCGCGGTCCGCGAAGGCCTGCAGCCCGCGCTTCGCATCGGTGCTGGTGAAGGTGCGCTGGCCGAGCCGCGCCTCCTGCGCGAAAGCCTCCTCGAGCGGAAGGTCCTGCAGTCTTAGAACCGCTTCCTTGATCGTCTGGATGGCAACCGGACTGAGCGTCGCGATGTGAGCGGCGATGTCATGGGCAACAGCTTCGACCTTGTCGGGCGGGACGACCTGGTTGACCACGCCTTTCGCGCGCATCTCCTCTGGGCCGAAGCGACGCGCCGACAGCAGGATCTCCATGGCATGCGCATAGCCGATCTGCCGCACCAGCCTGACCAGCGTGCCGCCGGCCGGCACGAAGCCGTGCGAGGGCTCGGGCAGCTGGAACACGGCGTCGGTCGAGGCGATGCGGATGTCGGTCGCCAGCATGATCTCGAAACCGCCGCCGATACACAGGCCCCGCACCGCGCAAACGATCGGCTTGTAGAAGTCGAGCCCCTTCAGGTGCGCCGGATCCCATGCACTGATGTCGAAGCGGTCGCTGGCAAGAGCCGGGATCGATTCCATCAGATCGGCGCCGACGCAGAAGGCCCGCTCGCCAGCGCCCGCCAGCACCACCGACCGAACGGAGTCGTCGTCGCGGACCTCGACAAAGGCCTTGCCCAGGTCCTCGTACATCGCCAGCGAGAGCGCGTTCAGCTTTTCGGGGCGGCTAATGCGGATTGTCGCGACATTGCCGGAGCGCTGCAGATCGATGGACATCTCAGATTACCTTCCGTTCCGCCAGGCGTGCGACCTCTTCCGCGCTCAGCCCTGCGAGGCGAGCGTAGACGTCCGCATTGTGCTCGCCCGGATCTGGTGCCTTGCTATGGACCGGGCTCGACGCTTGGGAGAGCTTGATGGGAAGCCCGAACATGCGCACCAGCTTGCCCGCAACCGGCACATTCACGATCATCTCGCGCGCGGCGATGTGAGGGTCCTCCACCACCTCGGCGATTGTCTTGATGGCGCTGAGCGGCACGCGGTCGCCTGCCATCTCCTCGAGCTCAGCCTTGGTGTACTTGCCGAACCAGCGCGCCAGGATCGGCTTCACCCGACGTTCCGCCACCTCCGGATCGAAGCGCTTCTCCATCGTGTCGATCTCGGGATCGGCGGCAACCTCCGGCTCGCCGAACATCTCGCATGTGATCTTCCAGAACTTGTCGGTATAGCCGCCGAAGAAGACATAGCCGTCCTTGCAAGGGAACGAACCATAGGGCCGCACGAACGGATGGTCATTTCCAAGCGGCGTTGCCACTTCGCCCTTTGTCGTGTAGCGGACGACGGCGTTCTCCGTCAGCGTCAGAACCGAGTCCTGCTGCGAAATGTCGACTATCTGGCCTTCGCCGCCGCGTTCGGCCTTGCGGAGCGCGGCGAGCGTGCCGATCGCGGCGTAGAGCGAGGCCGCGAGATCGCCGATGATCGTGCCGACGCGCACGGGCGGCCGATCGGCATAGCCATTCATCGACCACAGTCCGCCGGCGGCCTGGCCGGTATTGTCATAGGCCGGGCGCGAGGCGTTCGGACCGGTCCGCCCGAAGCCGCTGATACAGGTGTAGACGAGGCGCGGATTCTCATGCCGGAGGACATCGTATCCGAGGCCGAGCTTGTCCATTGTGCCGGGCCGGAAATTCTCGACCAACACGTCCGCACGACGCACGAGCTTGCGGAGCAGCGCCTTGCCTTCGTCCGTTTTCATGTTCAGCGTTATGCCCAACTTGTTGCGGTTGAACTGGGCGAAGAAGGCGCTGAATTCCTGGTCGTCGCCCGACACCATGGGCGGAAAGGTGCGAGCATAATCCGGATCGTCAGGATGCTCGACCTTGATCACCGTCGCGCCGAGTTCGGCGAGCAGCATCGAGCAGAACGGTCCCGCCACCACCCGCGTGATGTCGAGCACGGTCACGCCGCTGAGCGGGCCGGAGCCGGTCCCGGATGCTGCTGCTTGTTCGTTCATCCTGTTCTCCTCGGAAATGCCTTCGCGATCGCCGCGTTGCCAGACGATGTGTCCCGATGCCGGCTCGTACGCGGTGGCGGATCAGGCGCACACGGCGCAAGACGTCGTATCGGTCCCCATCGACTGCGCCACTTTCGAGCCCGACGACCTGCCGAGAGCCGCCGCGATGAAATGCCCTGCGGCGACGATCCGGTCGAGATCGACCCCGGTGTTTATCCCCATGCCGTGCAGCATGAACAGAAGATCTTCGGTCGAGACATTGCCGGCGGCACCCGGCGCATAGGGGCAGCCGCCGAGCCCGGCGACGGCACTGTCGACCACAGAGATCCCTTCTTCGAGGCAGGCAAGAATGTTCGCCAGCGCCTGGCCACGCGTGTCGTGGAAATGGGCAGCCAGCATGGTGATGTCGAGTTCGCCGGCGACGGCGTGCACGACCGCCCGCGCCTGCCGCGGCGTGCCGATGCCAATCGTGTCGCCCAGCGAGATCTCATAGCAGCCGAGCTCTGCCAGCCTGCGCGAGACGGAAACGACGGAATCGACAGGGACGGCGCCTTCGTATGGGCAACCGAGCACGCAGGAGACGTAGCCGCGCACCGCGACGTCGTTGGCGCGGGCCATGTCGACGACGGTACGGAACCGCTCGATGCTCTCGGCGATCGAGCAGTTGATGTTCCTGTGCGAAAACGCCTCGGAAGCCGATGCGAAGATGGCGATTTCCCTGACGCCGGCGGCGAGCGCGGCTGTCATGCCCTGCTCGTTGGGCACCAGGACGGGATAGCGGATGCGCCGCTCCTGCGACAAATGCCGGACGAGCTGGTCGGTGTCGGCCATCTGCGGAACACGCTTCGCCGAGACGAAACTACCAACCTCGATCGTGGTGAGCCCGGCATCGGCAAGGCGCGCAATCAGCTCGAGCTTGGTTCTGACCGATACGGCGACCTTCTCATTCTGAAGACCGTCTCGAGGCCCCACCTCGACGATACGCACGCTATCCGGCATCTCACGCCTCCCTTTGAGGCGACACATAACCGGATGCTTGCCTCCCACAGATGGCGAGCTGTCACACTATATGGGCGAACTTATGTGTGATTATTACATTCATCTCGGGACACAACTGTGTCAGTCCGGCTAGGATCTACACCAGAACACAGTGCCGGGCTGCCCGTGGGAGAATGCATGTCGCGACAAGCGGACGTCGTGTCGATCGGTCACAAGGCGAACGGAAGCCTTGACACCGCTTTCTATTACCGGCGCCTCCTGGAGCTTCTCGAGGGTAACGCCCCGCTCTCCAGCTTCGAGCAACTGGCCAACGCGGCAAAGGGCATGGCCCGCGACGCGGGAGCGGCGGATTCCATGGGCAGCGCGATGGCCATCGCGCTGCGGCTGCGCGAGAACTTCGAACTGAAACGCAAGCGCGAGGTCGAGCTCTCGGCGCTCTACGAGACGGCACGAGACCTGTCGGCGCTGCGCGATACCGACCAGATCCTGCAGGCGATCGTGCGGCGCGCCCGGCAACTGGTGGGCAGCGATATCGCCTATCTGTCGGCGGCGGACGAGGAACACGGCGACTTCTATGTGCGCGTGACGGAGGGCGTCATGTCCCAGGACTTTGGCCGAATCCGCGTTCCGCGCGACATCGGCGTCTGCGGAAGCGTGGCGCGCACACGCCGGCCCTTCTACTCGAACAACTACTCCGCGGACCGCAACTTCGACCACGACACGGGCATCGATCGTGCGATCAGCGGCGAGGGAATCGTCTCGATCCTCGGCATTCCCCTCGAACTCGAAGCCTATGTCATGGGCGTGCTCTTCGTGGGCGACCGTTACGTCCGGTCCTACACGCCTCAAGAAATGGCCGTTCTCTCTTCGCTCGGCACGTTCGCCGCGCTCGCCATCGACAATGCAAGGCTACTCGAAGAGTCGCAGCGCGCGCTCCTCCTGGCCAAGGACGCAAACTCGGCGTTGAGAGCGAAGGCGGACGACATCGAGCAGGCCGCCGTGGCGCACGAGCAGATCACCGAATTGATCGCCCGCGGCGGCACACTCGACGATCTCGTCAACCGTGTCTCCAACCTCCTCAAGGGGCAGGCCGGCGTCATCGACGAGAGCAGGACGCTGATCTCCGGCACCGTTCCCGATTCCCTGACCGACGACGAGCTCGCTAAAGCGATGAGGGAGAGCGACCGACTCGGCCGATCCGTCGCCCTGATGGCGGCGGACGGCAGCACCACCCTGGTCGCCGCGGTCATCGGCGGTTCGGCGCGGTTGGGAGCGCTCGTCTTCACGCGCAGTCGACCACTTTCGCCACCCGAGACCCGCACGGTCGAACGCAGCGCGATCGCGACCGGCATCGTGCTTCTGTCGCTCGATCGCATCGCCCAGATCGCCCATCGCAACGTCGCCGATACGGTCTCAGCCCTGCTTCGCGGGATCTCAGATCCATTCTCGCCCGAAAGCGCACGGCGGCTGCCGCCGGGCATCAGCCTGTCGTGGCCAGTAACCGTGATCCTCGTGGAACTGCTTGCCATCACCTCGGCCCAGGCGTCCTCTGCCCTGCGCTCCACGCTTGCTGGTCGGGACACGATTTCCGCCGAGTTCAACGGCGACCTTGCGATCCTCACGAATACGCCCGACCCTGAGCGGCTGGCCAAGCGTATATCGGAAAAGCTCGACGAAGCGTTCGGGCAGAGGTTCTCCATCGTGATTTCCGAGCCGATTGCCAGTTTCGACAAGGTGCCGGCTGAATATGAGGGGCTGCGTCGATGCTTCAGCCTCCTCCGCGGCCTCAACCAACAAGGCCGCGTCACCTTCGAGCGGAGCCTTTCGATGTACGGGCTCCTGTTCCAGAACAGGGGCGAGGATGCGATCGCTTCGTTCCTGCGCAGTGCGATCGGTCCTCTCGTGGAACAGGACGAGAAGCGCAAGAGCCAGCTCGCCGTCACGCTCCTTACCTATCTCGATACAGGCCGTAGCGTCCAGAAGGCGGCCGAGATGCTCGGCATCCATGTCAACACGATGCGTCAGCGCCTGGACACGATTTCGCACATCAATCCCGACTGGGCGGATCCTTCCAAAACCCTGGAGGTCCATGTCGCATTGCGTCTCCACGTCCTCGGCCAGGCAGTATAGCAAACCGCGTCACGCCGTGTGACGAAGATACAGGCAGGCAGCGCGAGGATGTGAACTCTACACATTGTTCTTCAAGCTCACTGCCACCTAGCTTCCCGCAAAATCGAATTGCAGGAGACACGCGTCATGTCCGTCAACAGCCGCATCCCGGGGTTTTACAAGCTTTCGGCCCCGGATCGCTTCAGGGCCATTGTCGAGCGCACCGGATTGCCCGAGAGCGAACTCGCGAGCCTGGCGGCGACGGAAGACAGCATGCTGGCGATGGCCGACCGCATGATTGAGAACGTGGTGGGAACGTTGTCCATCCCGCTCGGCGTCGCGGCGAATTTCACCATAAACGGGCGCGACTACCTGATCCCAATGGCGACGGAGGAGCCTTCGGTCGTCGCGGCGGCGAGCAACATGGCCTCCGTCGCGCGGATCCACGGCGGCTTCCATACGTCGAGCGACGAGCCGATCATGATCGCTCAGATCCAAGTCGTCGGTGCGAAGGACCCGCACGGCGCGCGTCTTAGGCTCTACGAGCGGCGTCGCGAGCTCATTGCGCTCGCCAACGAACAGGACCCATTGCTGGTGAAGCTCGGCGGCGGCGCAAAGGATATCGAAGTCCGCATCATCGAGGCCGAGGACCGGACCTATGTGGTGCTTCACCTGATCGTCGACGTGCGCGATGCGATGGGCGCGAATGCGGTGAACACAATGGCCGAAGCGCTGGCTCCGCTTGTCTCGGAGATCGCGGGCGGCCGCGTGCGCCTGCGCATTCTTTCCAACAAGGCGGACCGGCGACTGGCTCGCGTGCGTGCCACCTATGATTGCCAGGCCCTCGGCGGCCCGGACGTGGTCGACGGCATCATCGACGCCTATGCCTTCGCCGCGGCAGACCCCTACCGCGCGGCAACCCACAACAAGGGCATCATGAACGGCATTACCGCTGTGGTGCTGGCGACCGGTAACGACACGCGCGCCGTGGAAGCGGGCGCGCATTCGCATGCCGCGGCGAGCGGTCGCTACACCTCGCTGTCGCATTACGAGAAGGACGACGCGGGCAATCTCGTCGGCACGATGGAACTCCCCATGGCCGTTGGCCTGGTCGGCGGCGCCACCAAGACCCATCCGGTCGCGCAGGCAGCCGTCAGGCTGCTGGGCGTCAAAGGTGCCCAGGAACTGGCGGAGGTTATCGTTGCAGTCGGTCTCGCCCAGAACACGGGTGCGCTTCGCGCGCTCGCGGCCGAAGGCATTCAGAAGGGGCATATGTCACTTCACGCTCGCAACATTGCCGTTGCCGCGGGCGCGCAAGGGGCCGAAATCGACATGGTGGTATCGCGTCTGAGAAGCGGGGGCCATGTCCGCCTTGATCGAGCGCAGGCGATCCTCGAAGAACTGAGACAATCCGGCGCTTGAAGCGCTCTCACGCACCGGGACTTGCATCACCGGTTTTCGACCAAACTGGGTAGGGAAAATCAGCGTAGCTTGGTCAGCGAGCGCCTGGGTGTCGGATGGACCGAGTCTGCTCGGCCAGCCCGACTTCGGCTCAGCCGCTGGATGGATGACGTCCACCCGGCGACCATAGAGCGTCAGTACGCGGGCTAGGCCTTGCTCGCCCGCGCCGGGATGAACATCACGAGCGTCTCGGCGATCAATGCGGGCTTTTCCTCGCCCTCGATCTCGACGACATTGTTGGTCTTCATCAGATATTGCCCCAACCCCTTCTCCTCGAAGGAGAGCAGCGTGGAACGCATGCGGACCCTGGAACCTGACTTCACCGGGGAGAGGAAACGGACCTTGTCGAGGCCGTAGTTGAGCATCGCGGCGGTGCCTTCCGGCACCGCGCCGATCTCGTAGCTCATCGACGCGACCAGCGAGAGGGTCAGAAAGCCATGGGCGATCGGCGCCTTGTACGGGCTTTCGCGCTTGGCCCGCTCGACATCGACATGGATCCACTGCTTGTCGCGGGTCGTCTCGGCGAACTGGTCGATCATCTGCTGATCGACCGTTATCCAGGACGACACGCCGAGTTCCTGGCCGATCATCGACGGCATTGTCGCGTAGGTCAGGGTGTGGTTCAGCATGATCAACTTCCTCTATGCGCTTGTCGTGCAGGCATCTGCTTGTTTTTTCTCCACCCCGCGCCGCAGAGCACGGAACAATCCGCGGCACCCCTTACGGGATCGGGTCGGAAATTCGCGGGTTCAGCCCTATATCAAGGAGAGTTGATGGCCGCGAGCACCCTCGCGGGATTCTTGATGTGCCAACCGTGAAAACTCCGACAGCATATCGAGGTTCTGAAGATGACAGTGCATGCGCAACCCATAAGGCCCTCCAAGCTTAGGCTGGTCATGGAGCTGAGAACCTTGCCGGAACTCGGCAGCTTCGTTGCATCCTGGCCCCTGCTTGCCGGCATGACGCCGGCCGGCGATGGCCATCCCGTCCTCGTCCTGCCGGGGCTCGTCACCAGCGATCGCGCCACATTTCCACTCCGGAGCTTCCTGCGGTCCAAGGGATATGCGGCGCAGGGCTGGGAGCTCGGCCGCAACTATGGTCCCCTGCCCGACGTCGAGCGGCGAATGATCGATCGCCTCAAGGAGCTGGTCGATAGCCACGGCCGCACGGTGAGCATCATCGGCTGGAGCCTGGGCGGGATCTATGCCCGGCAATTGGCGAAGATGATGCCGGAACGGGTCCGCACCGTGATCACGCTCGGCAGTCCTTTCAACGGTGATCCACGGACGACCAACGCATGGCGGCTCTACGAATTCACCTCGGGCTATAAGGTCGATGAGCGTGACAAGCACATGGGCGGGTCGATCTCACGATCGCCATCCGTTCCGACAACGGCCATCTACAGCCGCAGCGACGGCGTCTGCGCCTGGCAGATCTGCATGGAGAACGACTTGCCGCATACCGAGAATATCGAGGTCGAAGCCAGCCACTGCGGTCTCGGCCATCACCCGGCCGCCGTCTACGCCATTTGCGACCGCCTGGCTCAACCGGAAGGCGAATGGAGGCCCTTCGACCGCAGCGGCTGGAAACGCCTGTTCTTTCCCAATCCGAAGAGGCCCCCGCGCTTCAGCGCCCCGCGCCGGTGATGGCGGCGGCAGATTCGAATTGTCTCTCGCTGTCCTGCCGGCCGGCGACAGCATCGTCCTTCTCCCCGTTAGACGACGGGCGATGCACCGAAGATCCTAGCGCGGGATAGTTGCTGGTGCCGGCTCGGTCGCTTCGCTTGGCACCGTCGGGCGGCCGGCCGCAATGGAACGGCATGGATCCTCGGATCAACTCGCCCGCTGGCGCGGGCTCCCGTCCGAGGATGACGACTGCGTTGAAGGCCTGCCCCAATAGCCAACGCTGGCGATTGGCATCGACATAGAGGCTTCGTCATCCTCGGGCCGGCGCCGAGCGAAGCGATCGCGACGTGACCCCGTCCACGGGCTTGCCCGTGGACTGGATCCATTCCGTTACGTTTCGGCAACCCACCCACCGGTGCAGAACGAAGCGAGAGAGGCGGCAGGGCGGCGCATTGGACGATCGGCGACTCCGTCAACTCGCGATGAACAGAAGCTCGACGCTGTAGAGCAGCAATCCTGCAAGACCACCGATGATCATGCCATTGAAACGTATGTACTGAAGATCGCGACCGATATTGATCTCGATCAGACGGGTGAGCTGTGCGAGATCCCAACGTTTCACCTGGTCGGCGATGAACTTCGACACGCCGCTCTTCTGGGCCTCGATGAAGGAGGCGAGCGCCACCACGAAGCCCTTGTTCATGTCGGCCCGGATCCGCGGGTCTGACGCCAGATGCCGACCGACCTCGACGAACATGTTGCCCAGATGCTCCCTGATCCGGGATTGAGGGAGACGCGCGTCCTGTTCCAGGAACTGGCGCAAGCTGTCCCACATCTCCTGGGCGATGCCGGCGAGCTCGGGACGGGCGAGAAAGTCGCGTTTCAGTTGTTCCGCCCGGCGCGCATAATCTTCCGAGCTGCGAAGCTGCTCGATGAAATTCCCCACGAAACGGTCGAACTCGATGCGCAGCGGATGGGTCTCATCGGCCCTCACCTCTTCGAGCAGCGCGCCAGCGGAAGCGACGATCTTCTTCAGGAGGTAGGCGTCGGCACGAAAAAGATTGAAGAGCGACGGCAATTCCTCGCGTATCCTGTCGCGCATGGCGCCCAAGGCCTGTTCGTCCGTCAGGAACCTGCCGAGTATCTGCGTCAGTTCGTCGAGCAGCTTCTGGTGTCGCCGGTCCTCGGTGAAAGCGGAGAGCAGCTCGGCGGCCAGCGGAGCCACCTTCACCTTGTCGACCTGCTCCAGCATGCGTTGTGAAACGAAGTCGCGCAAGCCCGACTCCTGGATTGCGCCGAGCATCTGCGGCACCAGCCGCGCCACGAAACGCGACAGGCCGGCCGAGCGGCCGCGATCGGATAGCCAGTCCGCGACGAGAGCCGCGAAATCGACTTCGTAGAGTTTTTCGCGAACAGGAGCAGGCGCGAGGAAGTTCACCTCGATGAAGCGGCCGAGATTGTCGGCGATACGGTGCTGATTCGCCGGGATGATGGCTGTGTGAGGGATCGGCAAGCCGAGTGGCCGCTTGAACAGTGCGACGACCGCGTACCAGTCGGCCAGCCCACCGATCGTTGCCGCCTCCGCGAAGGCCGCGACAAAACCCAGTAGCGGATAGCGCTGCTCGAGCGACTTCGCGGCAAGGAAGACGGCGACACAAGCCATGAGAGCGCCGGTGGCGACCAGCTTCGTTCGACGCAGCGCCAGGAGTTTCTCGGGCTCTCCCGTCTCAGGCGGAGCGCGCAAATCGATGGATGGCTTGGGTCGAGTCATGTCCTGCTCCAGGCGTATTGCGGATCTAACAGCTTACCACGAGGGAGCGCATCCGCCGTCGCAATATTGTGCACTGCACCATTTATGTTGCATTGCACAATATTTGTACCTATATTCCCTGCATGCCCCGAGCCGATGACGGGCGGGGTTCCCATGGCTCCCGACTGAGGATGGAAAACCAATGACCAGGACTTCTGCCAAGACCAATGGCCCTTCCGCCGGCTTTGCATCGATCCAGGATGCATTCGAGAACATTCAGGCACAACTCGAAGTTCCCACCGTTGCCCGCGATTTCCTGAAGCGCACCGCGACCTCCGCCAGGGAACGCGCCGAAAGCGCGCATTCCGGCGCGGCCAGCGCGACCGAGGGCATCGAGAAATTCGCATCCTCGATGGTCGCCGGTTATGCCAAGCTGACCCGAGGGCTGCTCGACATGGCGCTCGCCAATGTCCAGCATTCCCTTTCCACGGTCGAGAAGCTCGCGGGCGCCAAGTCGGTCAACGAAGCCGTCCAGCTCCAGGCCGAGTTTCTTCGTGACAATGCCCAAGCGAACTTCGATCGCGTGCGCGACACTGCCGAAAACTCCCGCGCGACGCTGACCCAAGGCGCCCAGATCGTCCAAGCCGAGATCTTCAGGCTCTATGGCTCCAAGGCCGCGTGATCCGCAGCCTGTTCGCGTTGACAAAAGGCCCGGCCCCGTTCCGGGCCTTTCTCGTTTCACGCCAGCGAGCAGCAAGCGGAAAGCCTGGGCATCCCCATGTCAGAATGGCCATGGCAAGGTGGCGAGCATCCCGCCCGGCGAGCCGGTTCCGACGCTACGCCGGTTCGGCTTGCTCTTCGGCCCGCAAGGCCCGAGGGACCGGCGCGGTCAAGAATTGAAAGGGCCTCGATGCTATCGGCTCGAGCTCGATCAAGCCGACCGTCTCGCCTGCCTCGAAAGACAGCTTCGCCTTGAAGCGGCGCGCCAGCGCCTTCATCGCCTCGTTCTGCGGATGGGTTGTGACCAGCAGCCGGGCATAGCCCAACGCATAGGCATGCGCGATCAGGCGCTCGAACAGGCGCCCTCCGATGCCGCGATGCTGAAGCGACCTCTCCACGCTGAACGCGATCTCGCCGGTCGGCTCGGTCAGTTCCGGCCGCTCGTGCAATTCCGCGGCGCCCAGCACGCGATCGTCTTCGACATAGCCGATGACCGTCGCCCCCTCGTGGAAGCAGCGTGCGGCATAATTTTGCAGAAACGCATCGTCGACCAATCCGTTGAACCGATCGCGGCGGCTGGCCGTGTCAAGCCTCAGCAGATGTTCGCGAAATCTGGGCAGGTCCGAAGGTCTGAGTTGCCGGATGGCGCCCCGCGGGCCGCCGGCATGGTGCATGATCTCTTCCATGTCGTACTCCTCGTGGGTTCCTCCCCGAGTCTACGACTCTCGACGGCATGTATATTGTGCACTGCAGCATAAAATGCAACCATGACCGAACGTCACATCCCACGATTTTGCGGGAGCCCGCACGATTTCTGCCGACAGCGCCGCCCTGTTCCCGAAAAAAACTTGACGACGAATCTCAACTTAACTTGCATGGTTGTCTGGAACTGTTCTAAGGTGTAGGCCATATCTCGGCAACGAGAGTCCTCGTAAAGGAACCGTTATGCGGCTGACCCGCCAGACCAACTACGCCATTCGCATCCTGATGTACTGCGCGGCCAACAGCGACCGGCTGAGCCGCATCCCCGAGATCGCGAGCGCCTATGGCGTGTCCGAGCTCTTCCTGTTCAAGATCCTGCAGCCCCTTGTGGAACACCGCCTCGTCGAGACTGTGCGCGGCCGCAATGGCGGCGTGCGTCTCGGCCGCCCGGCCGACGAGATCACGCTGTTCGATGTGGTGCGCGTCACCGAAGAGAACTTCGCCATGGCCGAATGCTTCGAGAACGACGCTACGGAATGTCCTCTCGTGGACAGTTGCTCGCTCAATGCGGCGTTGCGCGAGGCGCTCGGCGCCTTTTTCGAGGTACTCCAGCGCCATACGATCGGCCAACTCGTGCGGGCAAAGGCCGATGTTCGCTCCCTGCTGGGCATCGACCTTCTGGAACAACGCGCGCTGGCCGGCTGAACCCAGCGTGACGTGCCCCACTATGGGGCGGCGGACTGCGGCAGAACGAAAGGCGCGTTGCCGGCTGGCAACGCGCCCACTCTGAGACGGCACTCGAAGACACGAGACATCAGTTCGTCACTCAGAACATTCGCTGGTGAGCCGGCGGCGGCCAGCCGCCCCTTGTGCATGACATAGATGCGATCCGCATACATGGCGGTCAGGTTCAGGTCGTGCAGGATCGCCACCACGCCCCCGCCCCTGCCGGCGAAGTCGCGGGCAAGGTCCATGATGATGAGCTGGTGCTTGATGTCGAGGCTGGAGACCGGCTCGTCGAGGAAAAGATAGCGCGGCCTTTCCTCGAGGACCGGTGCCCAGACCTGGCAGAGGACGCGAGCGAGCTGGACGCGCTGCTGCTCGCCTCCGGAGAGTTCCTGATAGAAACGCCCGCCGAAGCCCTCGAGATCGACGCGCGCGAGAGCGCGCTCGGGCAGCCGCTCCTCCTCGCCTGGCAAGGCTCCGGAGCGGCCGCCGAGCAGGCCCAGCTTGACGATCTCGCGTACCGTGAACGGAAACGAAAGTGCCGTCGCCTGAGGCAGGACAGCCCGCATCGTGGCCACTTCCCAGGGCTTCAGCGAGGCCAGCGCGTGACCGTTGATGCTGATGGAGCCTGTATAAGGCAGGTCGCCTGACAGCGCCCTCATGAAGGTCGTCTTGCCGGAGCCGTTCGGGCCGACGATGGCGGCAAGTTCCCCAGGCCGTATCTCGAATTTCATATCCGAGACGATGCATTTGCGGCCGATGCTGACGGAAACGTCGCGTGCTTCGATCATCGTCCGCCCCCCTCACAAATCCAGCACACCGCGCTTGCGCAGCAGGATCCACAGGAAGAACGGCGCGCCAGCGGCGGCCGTGACGATGCCGATCGGTAGCTCGGCCGGCGCCACGATGGTACGGCTGACGGCGTCGGCGAGCAGCAGCAGGCTTGCGCCCAACAGTGCGGAAGCGGGCAGCAGATAGCGGTTGTCCGGCCCGATAGCGAGCCGCAGCATATGTGGCACCACGATCCCGACGAAACCGATGCCGCCGCTGACGGCGACGGAAGCGCCGGTCGCAGCCGCGACAGAGATGATCGCGACATACTTGAAGCGCTGCACGGGAATGCCGAGGTGATTGGCCGTCGCTTCGCCGAGGGCGAGTGCGTTGAGCCCCCGCGCCAGGAACGGCGCGGCAGCGAGCGCCAGCGCGATTATCGGACCGATCGCGGCGACCTTCACCCAGGTCGCTCCTGCCAGCGAGCCGAGTTGCCAGAAAGTCAGGTCTCGCAACTGGCGGTCGTCCGCGATGAAGATCAGGAGGCCCATGAGCGCCCCCGCGAGCGCGGCAAGGGCAATGCCGGCGAGAAGCATCGTGGCAACCGACGTCTGCCCGCGCCGTGTCGAAATCCGATAAAGCAGCAATGTCGAGACGAGGCCACCTGCAAAGGCCGCGACGGGAAGTGCGTAGATGCCGAGCAGCGAAGCCATCGGTGCCAGGAACGAAGCGCCCAGCACGAGCATCCCAACCGCGCCCAGGGCCGACCCGGCCGATACGCCGATCAATCCGGGGTCGGCGAGCGGATTGCGGAACAGGCCTTGCATGATCGCGCCCGCGACGGCCAGCGCCGCCCCGACCAGCATTCCCATGGCGACCCGGGGCATGCGGATGTCGTAGATGATGATGCGGTCTCGTTCGGACAGCGCGCCTGCCTCCGTTGCGGACAGCCAGTCGCGCAGCACGGCCGAGGCGGAAGCGTCCGAGGCTCCCGATGTCAGGCTGAGCAGGATGGTGATGACGAGCGCCGCCAGGAGAATACCGATCACCAGCCGCGCCCGGGCGGAGCGGTCACCCGGCATCGCCTGCGCTCCACCGGAACGGACGCCGGCCAACGAGGTATCGAACATGTCGTGTCATCCCATCCCGTTGATCTCGACGGTGCTGTCTGGAACACCCCTCTGATGTGTGAATCTCGCCGCCCGTATAGGCGGAAAGAGACGACATCGGTCTTCTCCCCGTCCTTCACGGGAACATGGCGCCGGCAGGCGGATGGGGGGCTTGCTCAAAGGTCAACCTTATTGCCGCGACCTCAATCCGTGACCTGATCGCCGTAAAGCGCCTTGGCCAGATCGCGCGCGGCGCTGGCGGTGCGGGGACCGAAGCCGAGCAGATAGGCGCCGTCCATGCGGATCAGGGCCTTGGCCTTGCCGGCCCGCGTGGGGGCGATCGCCGGATGCGCAAAGAGCTCTTCTGCGACCTGGCTGTGCTCGCCGCCGCGCGTCATCATCAGAATGACGTCAGGCTGGGCGGTGATCACAGCCTCGTCGGAGACCTGTTTGTAGCCCTCGAAGGAATCGATGACGTTGACGCCGCCCGCGAGCTTGATGATGCCATCGCTGGCAGTGCCCGCGCCGGCGGCGAGGAGCTTGCCGCCTTGCATGCTCAGGATGAACAGCACGCGCTTGTGGTCCTTGATACCGGCGGTGAGCTTCTCGGCCGCCCGGAGGTCGTCCTCGACGGTCGCAGCCAGGGCTTCGGCCTTGGCCTCGACCCCGAGAGCCTTGCCGACCACGCCGATCTTGGCGAGAATACCCTCGCGGTCGAAACGCTCCGGCACCGAAACCAGGTCCGCCCTCGCCTTCTTCAGCACGTCGATCGCCTCGCGAGGGCCGCTCCCTTCGAGCAAGAGGATGCCCGTCGGGTCGACCGACAGCACGCCCTCCGGAGAAAGCTGGCGCATATAGCCGACGTCCGGCAAGGACAACGCCGCTTCGGGATAGACGCTCGTCTGGTCGCGGGCGACCAGACGCTTCCCTTCGCCCAAGGCATAGACGATCTCGGTCAGCGACCCGCCGATCGACACGACGCGCGATGGATCGGACAAAGCGCCTTCGATCTCACCGGCATTGGCCACAGGACCCGAGGAGAGGCCGAAGGCGGCCATCGAGATGACGCGCAACAGCGTGCCGAGGCGGAACGGGAAACGCATAAGGTTCTCCTCAGGCCGCGGTCGACTGCGGCACCCGCGGCAGGTTCTCCGCCAGGAAACGCCAGTCGCCGCGCTCGGCTTCGCCTTCGTGGCGCGCGCCGAAGAACTGTATGATCGTCTCGCCATCGGCTCCGTACGCCTCGATCGAGGTGACGTGGCCGTCCTTGGTCGGCTTGCGAACCGTCCAGACCTGCCGGACGTGATCGAGCCGCAGATGCAGATGGAAGGTCTCGTCCATGACGTTCAGCCAGGGCCCCATCGGCTTGACGTTCTGCAAGGGCCCTTTGTGGATCTGGATACAGCCGCGATTGCCCACGAAGCACATGATCGGGATCTGCTCCTGAACCGCGTGGCTGAACATCGCGGAGATGGCGTCGCCGTCGAGGAGCCAGGCATAGTCCTGGCCAACCATGCCGAGCGCCTGGAGCCGGGTGAGGTTGAGCGCCTTCAGCATGCCGAAGAACTGGTGCGTGTCGGTGAGCCTGCTCCAGCGGTCGCGGAGCTCCTCTACCCCGCCGACGACGCCAGGCTGCGTTGCGCCTGCCTTCTCCGGCTGCGCCAGCGCCACCGATTGAGACTGGTCGGGGGAGATCAACGACCCCACGAGGTTCCGATAGGCATCGAGGTTCGAACTGGGGCGCAGATGCACCTTATGGACCGCCTCGCCTCGTGCGTCGAAGAACTGCAGACTATGTCGGATTTCGGCGCCATCTCGCTTCTCGACAGCGAAGCCGTGGGCCCACACCTTGGGAAAGATGCGCAGGTCGATCAATTCGCCCAGCACCATAGCGCTGTGGTCGCCTGTCACGATCTTGTCGTAGACGCCGATCTTCTCGTGGACGGCGCTCTCGTTGCGCGTGAGGGCCATCACCTCGCCAACCGCCTCGAGACCGGCGAGCACGTCGTTGACGCGCGGCTCGATGCGGCGGACGCCTTCGCCGCACCACGCGGCCACGAACTCGGCCTCTGAAATGCCGAGCTGCGCAGCGAGATCGCGCTCGCGCATCTTGGGGTTGTCGGCGCGCGCCTGCCTGATCGCAGGCGCGTCGGGTCTTGCTGCGACATTCATCTGGGAAGGACCTACTTGTTGAGGATGAGCTTGCCCTGGCGGGTGATCTTCAACCGATACATCGCGCCGCGATGATCGATGCTGATCTCGTGGTCGCCATGGAACAGCGATTCGCTGGTGACCGTCCTGACCGGGACTGGCCGAACGGTGCGTTCGGCGGACTGCGTGCGAAGCTGCCCGTAGCGATAATTTCCGGCGTTATAGCTGTTCACTTGTCGTGCCTCCTTCTCCACACCCGGCGCACAATCGCGTCACGTCCGGGGATTCAATCTTGACACTAATTATCAGGTTTAATAGGCAGCGCAATACCGGATCAAATTAGTCAACATTTTGATTGCGGGGACGGACGACGGTCATGCGAGCCAGCGAACGCCAGCCAGCGACAACAACCAAGGAGTTGGGTTGATGGGGCATATGGCTTGGGGACATGGCTCGGCACGGTGGAGGCGCAATGCGCTCCTGCTGACCGGCGCGGCGGCGGTCGCATTGATGGCGGCACCGGTTCACGCGCAGGAAACGACGATAGCGCAGCAGCCCGGCGAAACGGCGGGACAGGCCGAACAGGCCGCGCAGACGCAAAACGGCAGCACGGTTCTCGACACGATCACCGTGGTGAGCCGCACCGGCGAAACGGCAATGGATACCATGGCTTCCGTCAGCCAGGTGAGTGGAGAGCAGTTGGAACGCCGCATGGCGACGACCCCCCAGGAAGTGCTGTTCGGCATCCCGGGCGTCACGGTGCAGACCGATGCCAAGCGCGCCGCTTCGAGCGTGAACATCCGCGGCCTGCAGGATTTCGGCCGCGTCGCTGTGATCGTGGACGGCGCCCGCCAGAACTTCCAGCGGTCGGGCCACGGGACACAAAGCCTTTTCTTCATCGACCCGGCTCTTATCCAGCAGGTAGACGTCGTCCGGGGGCCTGTCTCCAATACGTACGGCTCGGGCGCCATCGGCGGCGTAGTGTTCTTCGAAACGAAGGACGCCACCGACTTCCTGCTCGACGGTGAGACCTATGCAGGGTCCCTCACCGGCATGTACGACACCAATGCCGGGGGTTGGACCACGAGCGCGACGGGCGCTTACAAGTTCAACGACGCCGCCGACGTGCTCGCAAATATCGTCTGGCGCGGCTACGGCGATTACGAAGACGGAGCAGGAGACCGGGTCGTGGGAACCGGCTTCGACGTGCTGAGCGGCATGTTGAAGAGCACGTTGCGCCCGACCGAGAACAGCGAACTCAAGCTCGGCTGGGTCGGAACGAAGGAAGACTGGAGCGAAGGCGCCGAGACCTCCGATCTGGACCTCGACCAGAACACCTTCACTGCCCGCTACAACGTCACCGACGACGAGCAGAGCTGGCTCGATCTGCACGTCAACCTTTCCTACAACAAGGCCGACCTGAACGAGACTTCCAACGTCCCGGTGAGCCAGTTCGATCCACAAACGGGGCGACGCATCATCATCCCCGCGGGCGCCCAAACCAGCTGGGAGATCGGCACCACCGGTATCGACATCTGGAACACGTCCCGTTTCGAAACGGGCGTCGTTTCACACGAAGTCACCTACGGGGGCGACTGGGTATTTGACGACGTGACGACGGCCAGCCCGATCGGCGGCAGCGACTTCTACACGCCGTCCGGCAAGCGCACGGTGTGGGGCGCCTATATCCAGGAGAAGCTACGCTACGAGTGGCTCGAAGTCGTCGGCGCTCTCCGCTACGACAGCTACGATCTCGACGGAACGACCGGCGACAGCTCGGGCAATCATGTTTCGCCCCGCATCACAGTCGGCGTATCCCCCTTTCAATCCCTGCAGGGACTTCAGTTCTACGGAACCTACGCCGAGGGCTATCGCTCACCGAGCATCAGCGAGACGCTCATCAGCGGCCTCCATCCGAATGGTGTAACCTTTCCGTTCCTGCCCAATCCCAACCTGAAACCGGAAATCGGAAAGACCTGGGAAGGCGGCATCAACTACAGTCAGGACGGTCTTGTCTGGAGCGATGACTCGCTGCGTATCAAGGCCGCCTATTTCAACAACAATGTCACCGACTATATCGGCGGCCAGCAGCTTTCGGCCTTCGATCCGACGAGCGGTTGCCCGCTCCGGCCGGACCTCCTGCGCCCGGGTACCGGCTACATTCCGATCTGCTTCCAGTACCAGAATTTCGCCAAGGCCAAGATCGACGGCTTCGAATTCGAGGCGTTCTACGATTCAGGCAGGTACTTCGGCGGGGTCTCGGCCTCCATCATCGATGGCTATACGATTTCCAACGACGGTGAGCGGGAAGACCTGCTGACGGTGCCCTCCTCACAGATTACCGCGCAGCTCGGCATGAGAATGCTCGAAAAGAAGCTGAGCTTCGGTGGCGAGGTGCAGTACAACGCGCCTCCAAAAGGGGCCACGTTCGCAGACGACTATACGCTCGTGAACGTGTTTGCCAGCTATCAGCCCACGCAGAACTTCCGCCTCGATTTCCGTGCCGACAATCTGTTTGACGTGAAGTACGCCAATCCGCTCAATGCGACGACCACCAGTGTCGTCTACGAGCAGGGACTGACCCTGAAGCTCGGCGCAACGGTTCGTTTCGGAGGATAAGCATATGAAGATCGCCGCAAGGGCATTGCTTCGTTCCCTGGTTTTCGTGATGGCGATGCCGCTTGCGGGGGGATCGGCGCTGGCGCAGGAAGCGGCGCCCGCCCTTCATCTCGAACTCAACGCCGTGCAGCCCTCCGACAAGGGCTGCAGGCTTACCTTCGTCGTCAACAACCGTCTCGGCGCTGACCTCGAACGGGTTGCCTTCGAGCTGGCACTGTTCAACGAGGCCGGCGCGGTCGACAGGCTTACCGTGCTCGCCTTCAAGGAAATGCCCGCGGGCAAGACCAAAGTCAGCCGCTTCGACATAGCCGGAGCCGACTGCGCCAAGCTGTCGCGCGTTCTGATCAACGAGGCGACGGAATGCGTTGGTACCGGAATAGAACCGGCCTCCTGCATGCGCCGTCTCGAGGCCACGACCAAGACCGGAATCGCCTTCGGCTTGTAAGAGCCGAAATCAAGGAGAAAGCACCGTGCTCCTCACCCGCCTTCACGCCATCGCCGCTCCCCGTGGCGACGGCCTTCGCCCGGAACTCGCCGATATGTTGGGTCAATTCGCGGCGACGATCGATGCAGGGCCGAAGCTCGTCGACCTCGCCGCGTATCGCGGCGAAAGCCTCGTCCAGTCCGGTCCTCACCCCGCGCCTGCGCGGCACGCAGCCTTGCCCGACGGCGTGATCCCCTTCCCCGCGGGAAGACGAAACAAGTAGCCACAGGGAATAGTCGCCTTAGGGCGTGGAAAGGAAACCTATGTACATCGCCATGAACCGCTTCAAGGTGCAGAACGGGTCCGAGCAGGCTTTCGAGGATGTCTGGAAGAACCGCGATTCCTCGCTGGCCCAAATGAAAGGCTTCAAGGAATTCCATCTCTTGCGTGGGCCGGTGAACGAAGCGGAAGCCTATACGCTCTACGCCTCGCACGCGGTCTGGGAGAGCCATGAGGATTTCGTCGCCTGGACCAAGTCCGAGAACTTCCGCGCCGCCCACAAGAACGCCGGCCAGAACAAGGTCCTCTATGTCGGCCACCCGCAGTTCGAGGGATTCTCGGTCGTGGAAGGGGCGTGAGAGAGCCGATCGCATAGGACGCGACTGTCGCGGCAAGCCCCTCACTGTCCTGCCGGACATCTCTCCCCGCACGCGGGGAGAGAGTCGATTTCATCCGGGCTTTCGCCAGTCGTCACCGTTACCGGTTTGCGAAGCCAAAGCGGCCGACGTCTCTCTCCCCGCTAGCGGGGAGAGATGTCCGGCAGGACAGTGAGGGGCGACAGTCGCTTCATCTTCACCCGTATCTCTTGCCGTTCCCCCTACGCCGTTGCCAGCAGGCTGGCATTTCCGCCGGCCGCCGTGGTGTCCACGCAGACGGCGCGCTCATGGGCATAGGCGGCGGGGTATATTTTCTCCGCGACAAGCGGCACGATCGCGCCCTTGCGGGCGGCGAGCGCCTGCCGCAGCGGCCTGAGCGCTTCCAATGAGGCCGAGCAGGCGACGACATCGATCGCCAGCTCCTGCAACGCCGAGGCCGCGATCGTTCCGTCGATCGCCGCCAGCGGAAGACCTTTGCCGGTCAGCGTCTGGAGCGCGGCCGGCGCTCCCGGCGCCACGGCCAGCACGGCATTGCCCGCCGCCAGCGCCTGGATCGCCTGGGCCAGCAGGGTCTCACCGTCCGGGCCCAGGCAAAGCACGCGCCCGCGCGGCATGAGCGACAGCGTGTTGGCCTCACCGGTCGGGCCGGGAAGATCGGCCTGGCCGTATTCCACGGCAGCGGCGGCGGCCACCGCTTCCGCCCCCTTGCCGCGCAGATGCTTGCGCAGGATGGCGATGCGATCGCCGCGCGTGCTCCAGCCACCGAGCGACGGGGCGAGAAGATGATCGGAAAGCGCCGTTGCGCTCACCTCGGGCGCTGACTGCATCTCGCCGCCGGCTGCGGGAGCCTTGCGGAAACGACGCAGGTAGTGGGGACCGCCGGCCTTCGGGCCAGTGCCTGAAAGCCCCTCGCCGCCGAAAGGCTGGGAGCCGACGACCGCACCGATCTGGTTCCGGTTGACATAGATATTGCCGGCATGGATGCCGTCGACGAAGTGCTGGACCCTGTCCTCGATGCGCGTATGGAGACCGAAGGTCAGTCCGTAACCCTTGCGGTTGATCGCGGAGATGACCTCGTCGATCTGCTCCGCCTCGAACGTCGCGACATGGAGCACCGGACCGAAGACTTCGCGCTCCATTTCCCCGATGCCTTTCACTTTCAGCAATTGCGGGGACACGAAGCGTCCGTCGGCGGGAGCGTCCCGCTTGGCGATCAGCCGGCCCTTCTCCTCCATCGCATTGGCATAGTCGGCGATCGACTGCCTGGCTTCGTCGTCGATGACAGGTCCGACATCGGTCGAGATCTTCCAGGGGTCGCCGACCGACAGTTCCTCCATGGCGCCCGTCAACATCTCCAGCACCTTCTTCTCCACGTCCCTCTGAACGTAGAGGACACGCAACGCGGAGCAGCGCTGCCCAGCGCTCTGGAAGGACGAGGCGAGGATGTCGCGAACCGCCTGTTCCGGCAAAGCGGTGGAGTCGACGATCATCGCGTTGAGGCCGCCGGTCTCGGCGATCAGCATCGCGTCCGGCGCGGCGGTTTCGGCGAGTTGGCGCTCGATCAGTTTCGCGACTTCGGTCGAGCCGGTGAAACAGACACCCGCTATGCGCGGATCGGCCGTCAGCAGTGCGCCCACCGAAGGCCCGTCCCCTGGCAGGAGCTGGACGACGTCCTCGGGAATCCCGGCCTCTCGCAGCAGTGCCACCGCCCGTGCGGCGATCAACGGCGTCTGCTCGGCCGGCTTGGCAATGACGGCGTTGCCGCTGACGAGTGCAGCCGCGATCTGGCCTGTGAAAATCGCCAGGGGAAAGTTCCAGGGTGAGATGCACGCGATGACGCCGCGCGCCTGGGTCCCTGGCTCTGCCCTGCCGGCCTCGGCCGCATAGTAGCGCAGGAAGTCGACTGCCTCGCGCACTTCGGAAACCCCATCGGCAAGCGTCTTGCCGGCCTCCCGCGTCGCAAGCGCGAAGAACTCGATCGCATTCGCCTCGTAGAGATCGGCCGCGCGGTCGAGTATCGCCGCGCGCTCGGCAACCGGACGATCCGCCCAGCGCGGCTGCGCCTCGACAGCGGCGCCGATCGCAAGGGGAACCTGCTCCGCGCTCGCCTCGTACACAGTTCCGACGACCTCGTTCGGATTGGCGGGGTTGAGGATCTTGCGAGGTTTGCAGTCGCCTGCCGCGCGCGTGACGGGCTTGGCCGACCAGCGGTCGGGACCGGCGAAATGGGCGCGTCCCTCCTCGATCGTCGCGAGCGTCACGGGATCGGTGATGTCCCAGCCCTTGGAATTGCGTCGGCCCGCGCCGAAAATCTCGGAGGGCCGGGGGATCGCCGGATTGGCGGCGGGGCCCTGGAGGGCGATGGTTTCGAACGGATCGCGCGCGATCTCCTCCGGCTCCACCTCCTCGTCGACGATCTGATGCACGAAGGACGAGTTGGCTCCGTTCTCCAGGAGGCGGCGCACGAGATAGGCAAGCAGATCGGAATGCGCGCCCACGGGAGCGTAGATGCGGCAACGCGTGCCTTCGGCCTGGCGGACGGTCTCGTGCAAGGCTTCGCCCATGCCGTGCAGGCGCTGGAATTCGAACCTGTCGCGATCCCCCGCCATGGCGAGCACCGCCGCCACGGTATGGGCATTGTGTGTGGCCAGTTGCGGATAGATACGATCCGTCATCGACAGGAGCTTGCGCGCATTGGCGATGTAGGAGACGTCGGTATTGGGTTTGCGCGTGAAGACCGGGTAGCCGGAAAGGCCCATCGTCTGGGCGCGTTTGATCTCGGTGTCCCAATAGGCGCCCTTGACCAGGCGCACCATGATCTTGCGATCGAGCTTCTCGGCGAGCGCGTAAAGCCAATCGATCACGAAGGAAGCGCGCGGTCCGTAGGCCTGGACGACGACACCGAACCCCTCCCAGTCGGCGAGCCGCGGATCGGAAAGCACGCGTTCGATGACGTCGAGCGAAAGATCAAGACGGTCGGCTTCCTCCGCGTCGACGTTGAGGCCCATCCGCGCCTCCCGCGCCGCAAGCGCCAGCGAGAGGAGGCGTTCGGCCATGACCGGCAGCATGGTATCCTTCTGCGATACCTCGTAGCGCGGATGGATCGCCGAAAGCTTCACCGAGATGCCTGGATTCCTGCGGATATCGGCGCCGACGGACGAACCCTTCAGGGACGAAATCGCGTCCGCATAGGCCTTGTGATAGCGCAGCGCGTCGGCCTCCGTGCGGGCAGCCTCGCCGAGCATGTCGTAGGAGTAGAGATAGCCCTTGGAGGTCATGGGCCTGCCGCGCTTCAGCGCCTCGGCGATGGTGCGTCCGAGCACGAACTGCTCGCCCATTTCGCGCATGGCGGCGGCGACGGCCGTGCGGATGACGGGCTCGCCAAGCCGGCGAACCAGGCCGCGCAGGGTCTTCTCGATACCGCCCTCGCCTTCGTCGAGCACCTTGCCCGTCAGCATGAGCGCCCAGGTCGAGGCGTTGACGAAGATCGAGCTCGACCCGCCGGAATGAGCCGACCAGTCATGCGGAGCGATCTTGTCGCGGATGAGGTCGTCCATGGTCTCGGTATCCGGGACACGCAACAGCGCTTCGGCGAGGCACATCAGCGCCACGCCCTCCCTCGTCGAAAGGCCGTAGGCTTTGAGGAAGACTTCCATCAGGCGCGGATCGGCGGAGGCCCGGACCGCCCGAACGAGATCGGTTGCCCGCTTCGAGATCCCCGCGCGGTCGGACTCCGAGAGGTTGGCGAGCTTCTCCAGGCGCGCCAGCGCCGCCGCCTCGTCGGGCAGATAGTTGGCCCTCATCTCGCTTCGGATGGCATCGAGTTTCTGCGCAGGCATGACAATCCCCGTCGGGCAGCGTGAGAGTGATCCGGAATCCGCCCGGCAGCAAGCCGGGACCACCGCTCTATATCATGCCGCACCGACGACCCCGGACCAAAAATTTGCCGGGTGCAGTTCATTCGTTCTATGATAAGCGTCAAGTTTCGGCGTAATGGACTATAATGCTCATGAATTCAGATCAGTTGGACCGCATCGATCGCGGCATTCTGGCCGCGCTGGCGAGCGACGGGCGGCTTTCCATGGCCGAGCTCGCGCAAAAGGTCGGCCTTTCCAAGACCCCGGTCCAGGCCAGGGTGAAGCGGCTGGAAAACGAAGGCTTCATCCGGGGATACTCCGCGGTCATCGACCGCGAACGCATGGGGGAAGGCCATGTCGCCTTCGTCCAGGTGAAGCTGTCGGACACCCGCTCGGCCGCGCTGAACGCCTTCAACCGCGCCGTGCAGGGAGTACCGGAAATCGAGCAATGCCATATGATGGCGGCGAGTTTCGACTATCTGCTGAAAATCCGCACGCGAGACATCGCCGCCTACCGCAAAGTGCTGGGCGAGCGGATCTCGTCGCTGCCTCACGTGGCCCAGACGTCGACCTTCGTGGCCATGGAGACGGTCAAGGACCGGTAGCTATTCCGAGAGGGTCCCGAGAAAAGCGATCAGGGCCGCGCGCTCGCGGTCGGAGATCCTGAGCGGCGCCAGCTCGGAGTGTCCGTCGGGACTGGCGGGGGCCCTTTCGTAATGGTCGAGCACCTCGTCCAGGGTGGCGAACTGGCCAGAATGCATATAGGGCGGGCGGGACGCCGCGCCGCGGAGAGAGGGCGTCTTGAAGGCGCGCTTGAGCTCAGGCCCCTCCCCGACCATGAATTTCAATTCAGTGCAGTCCTGCGGTCGCGCATCGCTGTAGCGGCCCAGGCAATTGAAGGGATCGGCAAGCACCAGTTTTGCGCCCGCTTCCCGGCCCATGTCCTCGGGCAGGCCGGGAACGGGCGGCACGCCGGTATTGTGGAAATGATCGTCGGTGAAGCGCGGCCCGTTATGGCACGTGATGCAATTGCCTCGGCCGATGAACAGCCTCAGACCGTATAATTCCTGGTCGGTCAGGGCGGCATCGCCCTCGGGATGGCGCCCAGCCTCGATCGCGTCGGCGAAACGGTCGAACCGTGTCGGCTGGTGGACGATGCTCCGCTCGAAAGCGGCGATCGCCTTGCCGAGGTTCGAAAACACCCGATCCACCGCGGTGCGCTGGTCGTCGCTCATCCCCGCCCAGGCCGCCCTCTCCCTCGCCTCTCCGAACGGACCGGCATTGGCGGGCAGCGTCGAAAGGTCCGGCAGCGGCCCGAAGATGCGCTCGTAGCGGCTCGCGAAATTGTTGCGGATGAAATGGGCATAGGCGGTGCGGTCCACGCCATGTTCGCGTGCATCCTCCATGGGCGCCAGGGCCTGCGCCCACAGGCTGTCGCGCCGCCCGTCCCAGAACAGGAAGGGGGAACGGGCGGCGTCCGCGAGCGGCATGGAGCGCCGATTGGTCATGGCGAGCCCGACCGACCGCGGCCGATCGTCCTGGAATTGCCGGTCGATCAGATGGCAGGTCGCACAGGCGACCGTTCCACTGCGGCTCATCCGCTGGTCGAAGAACAAGGTCGCGCCGAAAGCCGCGGCCAACGGGTCGTCCGCGAAGCGGTTGCTCGGGTCGGCCGGCAAGGCAGGCAACTGGGACAGGGACAGCGAGGCGATGGTGCTCTTTTCCGCCTCGCTCAACTCGGCAGGCCGACATGCCGCGCCCGCGAACATAAGCACAAGCAGCAAACAGACGGTCCAGTACCTGCCCATGGTCAAAGGATCACGTTGAACACCACCGCGTCGTCTCCCGGCGCCGCCGAGATTGCAAACTCCAGCGTCCAATGGCCCGCCATATTGAAACGCACGCCCCCGATCCTGTAGCGCCCGCTCCCCAGATAGGCTGTGGCCTTGGGCGCCGTCGGAAGGCCGTGGCCGTGTTGAGGCATTCCGCCGCCAACGGCAATCCTGGCGTCCTCGATCGGCTGGCCGTCCGGCGTCGTGAGCGTGAGCACCCAGCCATGCATGACTGCCAGGGCGAGCGGATCGATTTCGGGAGCGATCTCCACGTGGTATCGCCCATGGGCGGTTATCTTTGAACGCGAAAGATCGAGATCGGCCGGCGGACCCCTCAGTGCGTGCGTGACCGCCAGACCTGCGACCACGAGGATCCCGAGTGCGACGATTCCTAGCACGACCCGACGCAACGTCTCCTCCCTTATCCCTGGCCCGAACGGTTCGGGTCCCGCAAAACGGACCCAACGTCAAGCCCTTTCGGGCTTGGCCAGGAGAGGCCCGCCGTTGTAGAGCAAAACGCAAAATCGGTGGAGGGAATTCCCATGGCAGGACGCGGCGTGGCGTCTATCGGCGAATGCATGCTGGAGCTTTCCGGCCGCCGGGAGGACCAGTGGCGCATGGGCTTTGCCGGAGACACCTTCAACACCCTCTGGGCGTTGCGTGCCCTTACGCCCTCCGATCGCCCGGCCGACTACGTGACGGCCTTCGGCGACGATCCCTTTTCCCATGACCAGATGGCCTTCCTCAAGGAGAACGGCATCGGGACTGCCGCCAGCCCGATCATCCCCGGCGCGCGCCCAGGCCTCTACGCGATAAGCCTGACGGGAGCGGAACGCTCTTTCACCTATTGGCGCGCGGATTCCGCGGCGCGCCACTTGGCTGACCACCCCTCGGCCCTGGCGAAAAGCCTCGAAAACCGGTCGCTTATCTATTTTTCCGGAATCACTTTGGCGATCCTGGAAAAGACATCGCGCCAGATCTTGATCGCCGCGGTCGCCGAGGCGCGCCGGGCAGGCGCCCTCATCGCCTTCGATCCGAACTATCGTTCACGGCTATGGCCGAACGCGGGCACCGCCCGGGAGGCGATCACCGAGGCTTTCGCGGTCACGGACATCGCGCTGCCGACCTTTCCGGACGAGCAGGCGCTGTTCGGCGATGCGACGCGGGAAGCCACCGCCGACCGGCTCAGACAATCGGGCGTGAAGGAGATCGTGGTGAAGAACGGCGAGGAGCCGGCCCTGGTCGTGGCGGGCGCCTTGACCGAGACGGTGCCCGCGATGAGGGTGATGGCGATCGACACCACCGGCGCCGGCGATTCCTTCAACGGCGGCTATCTCGCCGGTCGTCTCGCGGGGCGCGAGCCGGCCGAGGCCGCCCGTTGCGGCCACGCGGTCGCCGCCGCGGTCGTGCAGGTGCCCGGCGCCCTGGCTCCGTTCGAAGTCCTGCAGGAAGCTTTCGAACTGTAGCCGGCTGCGACGCTACTCCTGCAGCCAGGGGTAGCGCGCGGTGTCCTTACCCGCGTAGTCCGGGTCGAGGTAGATGAAGCAGCGCTGAATTTTCCAGTCCCGTATTTCGAAAACGTCGCACCAGCGGCCCGCCTGCCACTCGGGCACGCCGGCCCGCCACGGTCCGTCCCTGTGCTCGCCATGGCTGGTACCCTCGCACGCCACGAGGTCGGAACCCGAGAAGATCCAGTTGAAGTGGGAATAGTGATGCACGATCGATTTCAGCGTGCCGCCCACATCACCGAACATCTTACCGATCTGATCCTTCCCTGTGGCCAGACCCCATTTCGGGAAATAGACCTGCGCATCGTCGGCAAAAAGTTCGAGGATCGAGCCGCCGGACGACGTCACTCCGCCATTGTCGAAGGCTTTGAGATATTCGAGCGCGACCGTCTTCCGCTGCTCGTCGGTCATGGTTTGCGTCGCCAGTGCCATGTTCTCCTCCCGGTTGTCGACATGTCCCGCGGTCAGCGCCGCGGCTCTGCGTTCGCGGCATTTGCCGCGAGATAGGCGAATGCGAGTATAGGCCCGAGCGTCGCTCCGCCTGCCCAATAAGCCCGAGCCGAAGCCGAAGCGACGCAGTTGCCGACCCCGTAAAGCCCCGCGATCGGCGTGCCCGTGTGATCGAGCACCTGGCCGTGCGGGTTGGTGACCGGACCGCCCTTGGTATCGAGATTGCCGCCTGTCATCAGCGCCGCGTAATATGGTCCCTCGCCGCTGATCGGATACATGGTGGGATTGGGCGCGGCCGGGCTTTCCGCCGCCGGGCCGTTGAACAGCAATTCCACTTGCCGTTCGCCGCGGCGAAAATCGAGATCCTTGCCTGCGCTGGCGAAGCCATTGAAGCGCTCGATCGTGCCCCGAAGCGTCTGCTCGAAATCCTCGGCCAGCTTCATGTTGCCGATACGGCTGGCGTACTTCTTGACGCGGGCGCGAATGTTCTCGGCGAGTTCGGCAAGAGAGGCGCCCTTGATGACGTGTCCGTCATCCGAACCCGGCGGAACGATGAAGCGGCCATATTCGTCGCTCGCCGAGTGCTTCTGGCTGCGCTCGTCCCAAATCGCGATCAACACCAGGTTCGGATATTCGGATTTCGCCGGATCCCAGTTGAAAAAGACCTGGGCGGACTCGTTGTAGGCGAGCTTCTCGTTGGTCACGCGCCGCCCGGTCTTATCGACATAGATCATGGAGTCGCCGGATGGCGAGAACGTTCCGATCAACGCCGGGTCGTCGTTCAGCGCCTTCTCCAGGACGATCGGGCACATCCAAGCATAGTTCATGTTTCGCAGCTCGGCACCGGCGGCTGCTCCGATGTTGACGAAGTCGCCTTCGTTGCTGCGGGCCGCGCAGCCGCCGAAGACGGGAACGCTGAGGAAATTCTTACGCATGGAAACATCATGCGTAAAGCCGCCCGAGGCGAAGATGACAGCCTTGCGCGCCCTGATCGCCACGGATCCGCCGGCAGCGGTATCGGCCTCGACACCGATCACCGCGCCCTTGTCGTCCACGACCGTGCGCTGGACGCGATGGCCGGTCTGGATCGTTACGCCGTCCGCGCGCGCCTTGGCTCCCAGGGTGCGGATCGCCACCTCGCCGCCATCGGACATGGTGTCGCGCGCTTCCTTCGGCAGCAGCACGCGACCCTTGGGCGCCTTGTCTTCCGGCAATTCGGCCCAGTAATCGGGAACGAAATCGCAATGCCGGTACTCGAGCGCACCCTTTTCGGCGAGCAGCTCGGTGGCCGGCGAGGCATTGTCGTAGATCGCCTCGAAGCAATCGTATTCCCACTGCGTCATGCCCAGCGTCGAATGATCCGGATCGTAGGCCTCCGGGCGCGACAGGCGCGCCATGTATCGGAGGCAGTCCTCCTTGCGGTCCTCGATCCCGATTTCCCGCATATGCCTGTTGTTGGGCACCCAATACCAGAACGCCGCCTTCTTGGTTGTGCCGCCGAGCTCCTCTGCCTTCTCGAGAAGCACGACCTCGTTGCCGTGCCAGCGCGCAAAGAGCGCGGAGGCAAGCCCCGCAGCACCGCCCCCGACGACGACGACATCGGCCACCGCGTCGAAAGCCGAACGCTTGACCGGCAGGGCCGATTTCCTGGCAATGACCGACATGAACGTCCTCCCTGCAGTTGGCTAGGAATCCCATCAATCCTTCCGGCTTCGACATTGCCGTGTCGCAGAGCGCACGTCTTTCAAGTTCCTGCGTTTTACAAATTCCTGCACGTGACGAGAGTGACGGCTGTCGATTGCCGCGCAGGCAAAAATCTGCGACAAAACATGGCAGGAAGCAGTGTCGAAGCACCGCCCGCGGAATCGCGGTGTCGGTACGCCGCAGGAAAAGGCGAGCTTCGCACGGCCCGGGGAGGAACGACCAGGTGTCGGCGGCTATTGGGCGGGTGCGTCAGCTCCGCTACGATGGGCTGGAGCAATTTCGCGCGCGCGGCAGCTACGGCGGCGTAGACTACTGCATCGCGGGCGCGCAGCCCTATGCGCTGGAATTCGCCAACAAGTCCGACGTCATTTGCCTGCTTCTCGGAGACATCTTTTCAAAGGCGAAATTCGAAGACGACAGCGAGGAACGCCTCGTCTTCCAGGGCGAGACCGCAGCCTTTCATCCTCGCGAAGGCAATGTGCGTGTTGCCGCGAGCAGGGTTTGCCGCGGCTTCATCGCCTTTGCCTATTCGGACGAGTTCCAGGCGAGCATCAGCGACCGCAGCCTCGACGCAGCGCGCCTGGCGGGCAGCATGAACAACATTCGGCTGAAATCGATCCAGCATCTCGCCGCCTACGCGCGTGAGCGCATACGGCTTAGGCAAATGCTGGATCCCTTGGAAATCCAGTATCTCGGCGGCATGGTCTACATGGAGACGCTGCAGGGTCTGCATTCCGTCAGGCCGGCGAGCAAGGTCGGGCTCTCGGACGCGGAGTTCGCCCGGATCAACGCGTTCATCGATGCGGAGCTCGAAGGCGACATCAGTTGCGCTCGCATTGCCGAGGCCGCTGACCTGCCGCTCCGGGTCATCTTCGACGGCATCAAGGCGCGCACTGGGCTGTCGCCTTACCAGGTCGTTCTCAGGCGCCGGGTCGAGAAGGCGCAACAGCTTCTTCTGCGCACGGATCTCCCGATCGCCGACATCGCTTTCCGCTGCGGCTTCGCCTCGCAGCAGCACATGACGACGGTGCTGGCACGCAGATTGGGATACACCCCGGGCCGGCTGCGCAGCGACGCTGTTCAATCTTGGTCGTGAGGCCACCGCGTCATCGACCGAGAAAATTGTCTCGATCCCCTTTTTGCCGTCGCGACCTGCTGGTGGGCGCGCACGGAGGATCTGCCGATCATCTGGATGCCCGACTGGCCCGGTTTCAGCCAACACAGGCAATAAGCAGTTGTTCCCTTGCGGATACCCCCGTTTGATTATGCATGGCTGGAGCGGATGCCGCTGGGAACGACGTTGCGCCATCGTGGATCACAGCCGCCGCAGCAATCAGCCGCACATGTCGTAGACGAGTGTCGGCAGAGGATGCGTAGCCCCATTACGACGTTGGGACCGTGCCGCCGTCGATGACGAACTCCGTGCCTGTCACCGCGCCGGCGCGCGGAGAGGCGACGAAGGCAACCAGATCAGCAACCTCACTCGGCTTTGCCGGCCGGCCGAGCGGAATGCCGCCAAGCGAATCCATGATGATCTTCTTGCCGCCCTCATAATCGGTGCCCGCCTGCTCGGCGATGCGCTCGGCCATCGCAACCGCCGCCTCGGTCTCCACCCAGCCCGGCGAAACCCGCACTACCCGAACGCCTTTCTGCGTGACCTCCTTGGACAGGCTCTTACTGTAGGTCGAAAGGGCGGCCTTCGCCGCCGCATAGGCGGTCGTGGATTCCGGAAGCGGCAAGCGGTTCTGGATCGAGGTGACATGCACGATCACGCCCGAACCCTGTGCGATCATGCCAGGCAAGAGCGCGCGGTCGAGGCGCACGGCCGGCATGAGGTTCCAGTTCAGCTCCCTGAACCATTCAGCATCGTCCAGCGCGGCGAACCCCCCACCGGGTGCGGACGAACCACCCACCACATGCACGATGACATCCACGCCGCCAAAGCGATCGAGCAGGCCTGCGGTCACCCTGGCGCACCCTTCGGCTGTCGTCAGATCGGCAGTGATGAAGTGAACATCCTCCATCGAGCCGGCCGGCACGTTCCGCGCGGTGGTCACCACGCGAGCGCCGGCGCCGCGCAGCGCCTGGACCACGGCCACACCGACCCCCTTCGTTCCTCCCGTGACTAGAGCGCGCGCGCCCTTCAAGCCGAGATCGAAACTCATAGCGTGATCTCCAGCCGCGCGATCTTCCCGCCCTCCAGAACGAACGCATAGCGCAGATCGACCGGGCTGCTGGGGAAATCCCCCGCAACATGGGCCATCACCATGGTCTGGCCGTGTTCCTTGCTGATCGCGAATGGTTCGGTGGTGTAGCTGAATTTCGCGGACGCTTCCGCCTTCCATCGGCGGATAGCTTCGCTTCCCGCATGCGTCTGGCGCTCGTCTATAACGATAGCGTTTTCGGTAAAGCAGAGGGCAACGGCATCGCCATCGTTCTGATCGGCGGCGAAATACGCCGCGACCGGCCCCGGCAGGGTGATCGGCATGACAGTTCTCCGGTCTGTGTTGTCTCGGGGCATAAATTGCCTTAACCTGCACAAATGGCAAGAACAGACGAAAAAGTAAGGTACTCACCTGAAAGTAAGGGTGGCGGCTATACGCGCGAGACGGCGGCCGAAGGCGTCGAGAATGTGCTGAAGCTGCTCGAAGGCCGATGGAAACTGATCATCCTGTTCCATTTGTTCGGCGGCAATGTCATGCGCTTCTCAGACCTTGAGCGAGCTATTCCGGCTGTCTCGCAAAAAATGCTGATCCAGCAGCTTCGCCAAATGGAGGGTGACGGAATCGTGCGTCGCATCGTTCACCATCAGGTGCCGCCGAAGGTCGAATACTGCCTGACGGAATGGGGGCAGGCCCTATGCCCGGCGCTCGACGCGCTCCTGTCCTGGGCCGCACAGCGCGAGCAGGTGGTTCGACCGTCCTCCGCTGCCGAGGACGGAATGGCTGATGGATGAATGTCCGCTTCCGCCCGGTGCCAGATTAGAAGCCGCCGGTCCGCGTCCCACGTATCTCGGCTATTCCCGATTTATGGGCTCACGGCTAGTTAAGCCAGCCTGAACCGATACTCGGTGGTCTGCCGGTAATCCGTGCCGGGGCACAGCACCGCTTGAGGAAAATACGCGCGGTTGGGCGAATCCGGCCAGACCTGCGGCTCAAGCGCAAAACCGGCATAGGCGGAGTAGTGGCGACCTTCCAGGCCGCGCCCCTTCGGCGCCAGCTTCTGGCCTGCATAGAATTGCAGGCCCGGCTCTGTGGTCCAGACCTCCATTTCGATGCCCGAAAGCGCGCCTTGCGCCCAGGCCGCCTCGCGTAGCGCGCCGCGGCACGCGGCCAGGCAGAAATTGTGGTCGTACCCGACCTGCTCGCCATTGACTTCCATGCGGATCGGCCGGTCATTGCGGAAATCGAAGAGCGTGCCGTCGACCGGCTCGACCACCCCGGTCGGTATCAGTTCGTCGTCGACGGGGAGATAGGCCCCGGCCGGCACCATAAGGCGATGGTCGAGCACGTTGCTCGAACCGCCATCGTCCAGGTTGAAATAGGAATGGTGCGCGAGATTGCAGAGCGTCGGCTCCTCTGCCGTCGCCGTCAACTCGATCGACAGCGTGCCGGGGATCTTCAGCCGGTAGGTGCAGGTTGCTTCGAGAGCGCCGGGGAAACCCATGTCGCCGTCCGGCGAATGGAGCGTGAACGTCACGAAATCGGGGCCATGCAAGGCAACCTGCCACAGCCGCCTTGCGAAACCATGGGCACCGCCATGAAGCGTGTGCTTGCCCAAGAAATTCCGGTCGGTCTGGTGGCGCCTGCCGGCGATGATGAAGCGGCCACCCTTGATTCGGTTGGCGTATCGCCCGGCGATCGCCCCCATATAGGGCGAATGCGCCGGATAATCTTCAAATCGCTCGAAACCGAGGACGAGCGGGGCATCATGCCCGGATAGACGAAGGTCCTGAAGCACCGCGCCCCAGTTCATGACGGCGGCCTTGAGACCGCCGCCCTCTATGCGGAAGAGCTGGACGGCATCCCCGTCCTGCGTGATGCCGAAACGCTCGCCGTCCATCTCTCGAGGTCCTTAGACCCCGAGACCGCCGATGCAGACATATTTGGTGTCGAGATAGTCTTCGATGCCCTGATGTCCGCCTTCACGCCCGAGGCCCGATTCCTTGACGCCGCCGAACGGTGCTTCGACCGTGGTGATCAGCCCCTCATTGACGCCGACCATGCCATATTTCAGGCCTTCCATCACCCTGAAGGCGCGCCCGAGATCAGAGCTGTAGAAGTAGCAGGCCAAGCCGTATTCCGTGTCGTTGGCGAGCTTGACTGCCTCTTCCTCGGTGGTGAACTTGAACACCGGCGCCACGGGCCCGAAGATCTCTTCCTTCATGAAGCGCATCGTGGGCGTGGCGTCGGCGATCACGGTCGGCTCATAGAACGAGCCACCGAGCGCGTGGCGCTTGCCGCCTGTGACGACCTTGCCGCCCTTCGCCCGCGCGTCTTCCACCAGTTCCTCGACCTTCTCGACTGCTCTTTCGTCGATGAGCGGGCCTTGCTGCGTGCCGTCGTCCAGGCCGGAGCCGACCTTCAGCTTTTGCGAGGCTTCAGCGAGCTTGGTGACGAATTCGTCATAGACGCCTGCCTGGACGAAGAAGCGGTTGGTGCAGACGCATGTCTGGCCGGAATTCCGGTACTTCGCCACCATCGCGCCCTCGACGGCACGATCGATGTCGGCATCGTCGAAGACGAGGAACGGCGCATTGCCGCCCAGTTCCATCGAGACTTTCTTGACCGTGGAGGCGGACTTCTGGATCAGCACCTTGCCGACCTCGGTCGAGCCAGTGAAGGTGATCTTCTTCACCAACGGATTGGTGCACAGCTCGTCGCCGATCTCGCCGGCCGCGCCCGTGACGACGTTGACGACACCCTTGGGGAAACCTGCTTCCTCGGCGAGCGCACCCCAGGCGAGACCCGAATACGGTGTCTGCGAGGCGGGTTTCACGACGACCGTGCAGCCTGCCGCGAGCGCCGGGCCGATTTTGCGCGCCAGCATCGAGGACGGGAAGTTCCAGGGCGTGATGGCCGCGACGACGCCCGTGGGCTCCTTGGTGACGAGAATGCGCCGATCGGCCCAGGGGGACGGCACGACATCGCCATAGGCGCGGCGCCCCTCTTCGGCAAACCACAACACATAGGCGGCCGAGATCGCGATCTCGCCCTTGGCCTCGGCGAGCGATTTGCCCTGCTCCATCGTCAGCAGCTCGGCCAGCGTCTGCTGGTTGTCCATGAGCGCATCGTGCAGTTTGCGCAGCAGCTTATGGCGCTCGAGCGCCGACGTCTTCTTCCAGGTCCGGAAGGCGGCCTCCGCGGCCTCGATGGCGCGGCGGGTTTCCGCCTGGCCCGATTTCGGCACAGTGCCGAGCTTGAGACCCGTGGCGGGATTGATCACGTCGATGGTGGCGCCCGAATCGGCCTGGACCCATTGGCCGCCTATCAGATTGGCCTGACGCATATAGGGGCTGGTTTTCTGGAGCATTGTCCGTCTCCTTCGGCACCTTGTGGGGCCGCATTTCTGTTTCACTCTCAAAAGCGCCGGATGAACGCATCGTTCCAGGTCCGCGTCACTTTCGCAGGGGGCCGAAGCCATGGAGATGTTCTTACCCTAGAGGGCAAACACGGATCAATCGCAATGCGTTGGGTCAGCCCTCGATCGCGGCTTAGCCGAAGACGATCTGAGCTATCCAGAGCCAGAGGGACGTCGTCACGACCGCCGAGGCGGTGGCGATCGTCATCTGGTTCGAGGCCAAGCCCTGGCCGGTGCCGAACTGGACCGCGATCAAATAGGAATTGATCCCCGAGGGAAGAGCAGCGGTGGCAACCGCCACTTTCGCCGTGAGCGGCGGCAACTGCAGCAGCCAGGCCATGCCAAGAGCGACCGCGGGCATGAGGAAGAGCTTGAGGCCCGACAGGACCAGCGCCGCCGTGACGTTTCCGGAGACGCCGAATTTCACCAGGCCCAACCCCATGGCGAAAAGCGCCAGCGGGCCCGCTATGCCCGCCAGGGCGTCGACAAGGCGCATCGCAAGGCCGGGCATCGGAATGCCGGTGAACCGCCACGCCAGGCCCAGCAGGATGCCGACGATCAACGGGTTGGCGAAAAGCTTCCGCAGGAACTGGCCGATCAGTACCAGCGGACGAAGCTGTTGGTTGCCGTTGCGTCCGAAAATTCCGAACAGGACGATTGACGCCGCCATCATCGTGGGCAGATGCACCGATACGATCAGCGACAGGATCTCGACCCCCGGCTGGCCGAAGATGCCGAGCATGAAGGGAATGCCGAGAAGCACGGTGTTGGAGAAGGCCGCCGCCACCCCACCGACCACGCCGGCCGCACCATCGCGACCCAAGATGCGGGTCATCGTCAGGTGCCCGGCTGTCCAGGTAGCGGCCACGGCCACGAAATACGCGCTCCAGAGCGCCCATGGGGCCGCGCCGTGGAAATCGGCCGTGACCATCGTCCGAAAAAGCAGCAGCGGCACGGCGATCCCGACCGCAAACTCCGACAGGGCATCTCCCGTTTCAGCCCGGAGATAACGGGTCCAGCCGGCGACATAGCCGAGCGCGACCAGGCTGAAGACGAACAGGACGGTTTCCGTGACGGCAGACATCGATGCGCTGATTAAGCGAGCGCGACAGGAACCGCAATCGCCGGGGCGACCACGAGCGGTGTGCGCACATCCCGCCGGGCAGCATTCGCTATGCCGTGACGGCAGCCCTCAACGAGAACACGCCGCCTTGTTTTGACGCCATCCCTCTTGCCTCCCCGACATCCGACACCGCGTATTCGGCGACGAGTTCGAGACGCTCGCGTGGAAGGTACTCGCGGCCGGGATCGCCGACCAGGACGGAACAGCCGGCCGCCGAGCAGCGATCGAGGAAGCCGAGCACCCGCGCCGCCAGATCGCTTGCATAAAACAGGTCCCCGACCAGGACGACGTCGACATCGAGAGCCGGCCCGGTAGTCAGGTCGTCCCCGATCGTCGCCACGAAGACGCCGTTCTCCTCGGCGTTGAGCCGAAGCGCGGCGATCGCATTGGGATCTATCTCCGCGGCCAGCACTTCGGCCGCACCGGATTTCGCTGCGGCGATGCCCACGATGCCGGAGCCCGCGCCGAGATCGAGCACGCGGCGGCCCCGCACGATCTCCGGGCTGTCGAGGATATGGCGGGCAAGGGCGACGCCGCCGGCCCACTGATAGGCCCAATAGGGCGCGCCTCCGTTCCAGGTGAAGCGGCGCAAGCCGCTCGCCGGATGGGCGGTATAAAGACGGATTTCCGGGAGCGAAGGCACTGCGAGAAGACGCATGCTCTCTCGGATCATATGCGACGGATCATCGCGTCGAGAGCTTCGCCTGCCTTTCGCACCCATCGCATTGTCCGCCAACCATCTCTACCGTGGAATTCTATCACGCTCTGGCTCGGTCAGGCGTGCCTGCCGAGGCCCCGGCTTGTATTTCCCGATGCTTTCCCATCCCTATATCGGGGCAACCGGAGGAATAGAATGCTTCGACTGGCAGCTGCGCTCACCCTGTTCATGTCGGCGACGACCGCCCTGGCGACCGAAGCTGGCTGGGCGCTGCTGCGCGAGGGCGGCCATGTGGTTCTGTTGCGCCACGCCATGGTGACCGGCAGCGGCGATCCCGGGGGCTTCGAGATCGGCAATTGCGCGACGCAGCAGAAGCTGTCGGAGCGAGGCAAGCAGCAGGCCCGCAAGATCGGCGCGCTCTTCGCTGCGCGCGCGGCTCCGATCGATCGGGTCCTGTCGAGCCGCTACTGTCGTGCGCTCGATACGGCCATCATAGCCTTCGAAGACAATAAGGTCGAAACGTTCGAGCCGCTGGACCTGATCTCGAAAGACGCGGCCAAGGCGGACGCTCAGAACGCCGCCGTGCTCTCCGAGATCGAAAAATTCACCGGCGACGGCAACCTCGTCCTTGTGACGCATCTGGAGAACATCAAGGCTCTCACCGGCGCGGGCGCCCGTGAAGGAGAGGCGGTGATCGTCGGTCTCGACGGAGAGGCACTACGTGTGCTAGCTCGCATCATCTTCAATTGAGATCGGCAGAAACGGAACGATTCGCCACAGGCTGCAACATCCGCGGGAAAGCGCCAGCACCCCAGCGGCAACAACATTCGCCCTTTTCCTGCCCGGAAAAACCGATTAGAGAGCCGGGCAAATCATGAAGATTCCCCCGGTTTCAGAGGGACACCCCGTGCCATCCACATTCGAACGCGTAGCCAAGATCATTTCCGACACGAGCGAGATCGACATCGACACGATCACGCCGGAAAGCCACACCATCGACGATCTGGGCATCGACAGCCTCGACTTTCTCGATATCGTCTTTGCCATCGACAAGGAGTTCGGCATCAAGGTCCCGCTCGAGAAATGGACGCAGAGCGTCAATGACGGCAAGGTCCCGACGGAAGAGTATTTCCTCATGAAGAACCTTTGCGCCAAGATCGACGAGCTGGTGGCGGCCAAGGCCGGCTGATTCCACGAAGAATGAGCGCTCGCGACGTCGTCATTACCGGCATAGGCCTCGTCTCCTCGCTCGGCGAGGGGCTCGACACCCATTGGGAAAAGCTGTCTTCCGGTGCGACGGAGCCGGTGGTGGATGGGGAGCGGTACAAGCCTTACAGCATCCATCCCCTGCCCCCGATCGACTGGGGTCTGCAGATCGCCAAGCGCGGCGACCAGCGCCAGATGGAAACCTGGCAGAGGCTCGGAACCTATGCGGCTGGCCTGGCGCTCGACGATGCCGGCGTGAAGGGCGACGAAGCGCTCTGCTCGACCATGGACATGATCGTGGCGGCCGGCGGCGGTGAGCGTGACGAACTCGTCGACCAGGGGATCCTTGAGGCTTCCGAGACGCGCGGCGACACGGAAGTCCTGCTAAACGAAAAGCTGACGACCGAGCTGCGCCCGACCCTGTTCCTGGCCCAGCTTTCCAATCTGCTCGCCGGCAACATCTCGATCGTGCACAAGGTCACCGGCTCGTCCCGGACCTTCATGGGCGAGGAAGGGGCCGGTGTGGCTGCGGTCGAAACCGCGGCCGCGCGTATCCGCGCCGGCCAGTCGACCCACGCCCTCGTCGGCGGCGCCTTCCAGACAGAGCACTCCGACATGCTGCTCGGTTACGAGCTCGGAGCCTTTCTCCATCGCGGTCCATGGAAGCCGCTTTGGCAGCGAGCCGGCTCGGAAGGCGGCGGTGTCGTTACCGGTTCGGGCGCCGCCTTCCTTGTGCTGGAATCGCGCGAGCATGCCGAGAAGCGCGGACGCAAGATCTACGCGAAGCTCGGGCGGATCGTTTCCGAAAGGGTGAAGCGGCCGTCGGCCGACCTCGCCGAAGCCATCACCGCAATGCTGGAACAGGCCGAGCTGCCGGACACCCCGCTGCTTGCCATGTCGGGCGCATCGGGGGCGCATGCGGCCACGGCCGCGGAAAGAGCGGCTCTGGACAGGAAGCCGAACGTGGTCGCGCGGGGCTTCGGCACCCTGACCGGCCATCTCAAGGAAGCGCAATTCCCGTTCGCGGTGGCGCTGGCGGCCCTTGCCGTCGATCGACGTGCCGCCTACCCGGTATTTGACGCCGCCGGCGAAAAGCCGTTCACCGGCACGCCGGACGCCGTACTTGCAACGGCGATCGGCTACTGCCATTTCGAAGGCATGGCGCTGGTTTCGGCGCCGGGCTGAGAGACGAGGCGCTTCATGGCCAGCACGACGGATCATATGGGACGCAAGGTCGTCGCCGTGACGGGGATCGGCGTCGTCACGTCGCTCGGCGTCGGCAAGAAGGACAATTGGGACGCTCTGACCTCAGGGCGCTCCGGTATCCACGCGATCACCCGCTTCCCGGTCGATCACCTCAACACCAGGATTGCCGGCACGGTCGATTTCCTGCCATCCAGCAATCAGGGAGCCAGCGCCCTCACCTATGAGCTCGCTGCCCTTTCGGCCGAGGAAGCGCTTGCCGAGTCGGGCTTCGGCCCGTCCGACTTCCACGGCCCGCTGTTCCTGGCGTCGCCGCCGGTCGAGCTCGATTGGAAGGATCGTTTCAGGCTCTATCACGCCGGCAAAGGCATCGAAGGATATGGACGCCTTCTCGAGGTGGCGCGCAACCTGAACTCCGCCGAGGTCTTCGGCGCCACGCAGTTCGGCACAATTGCCGACCGGCTGGCAGAGCGGTTCGGCGCGACCGGGCTTCCGGTCACCTTGTCCACGGCCTGCGCCTCGGGCGCGACGGCGATCCAGCTCGGAGTCGAGGCGATCCGTCGCGGCGAATGCGATCGCGCCCTCGCCGTCGGGGCCGACGGCTCGGCGACTGCGGAAGCGCTGATCCGTTTCTCCCTGCTGTCGGCGCTGTCGACGCAGAACGACGTGCCGGAAAAAGCATCCAAGCCCTTCTCGAAGGACCGCGACGGATTCGTCCTCGCGGAAGGTTCCGCGGCCCTGGTGCTGGAATCGTTGGACAGCGCTGTTGGGCGCGGCGCCGAAGTCCTGGGCATCCTGAGCGGCTGCGGCGAACGCGCGGACGATTTCCACCGCACCCGCTCCAAGCCGGACGGCTCGCCGGCGATCGCCGCGGTTCGAGCGGCCCTGGCCGATGCCGGACTTGCGGAAGACGAGATCGACTATGTCAATGCGCATGGCACGTCGACGCCCGAAAACGACAAGATGGAGCATCTGTCGCTCTCGACGGTCTTTGGAGAGCGCGTGCGAACCATCCCGATCTCGTCCAACAAGTCGATGATCGGTCACACCCTGTCGGCCGCCGGCGCCATCGAAGCAGCGTTTTCGCTGATGACGATGCGCGAAGGCGTGATCCCACCGACGATCAATTACGACAATCCGGATCCAGCGATCGAACTCGACGTCGTGCCGAACAAGAAGCGGTCGGCGAATGTTCGCACCGTCATTTCGAATTCTTTCGGCTTCGGCGGCCAGAACGCCTGCCTTGTCATGGCGCGCGAGCCCGTTTGATCGCACCGTCCGAGCTCGAAAGGAACCGCTGCCGATGCGCGCATTGCAGTTGATCGATGACCGCAGGTTGGAAGCCGTCGATATTCCGCCCCCGCCCCCACCCGCAATCGGCGAGGTGACGCTGCGTATCAAGGCAGTCGCGCTGAACCATATCGATGTCTGGGGCTGGCGCGGCATGGCCTTCGCCAAGCGCAAGCTGCCTCTGGTCATCGGCGCCGAAGCATCGGGCGAGGTCGAGGAGGTCGGCCCTGGCGTGGCGGGACTGATCCCGGGGCAACTCGTTTCGATCTATGGCGCTCGGACCTGCGGTCTGTGCCGTCCCTGCCGCGAAGGCCGGGACAATCTCTGCGAGCACGTTTCGGGCGTGCACGGCTTTCATCTCGACGGCTTTGCGCAGGAGAAGATCAATCTTCCCGCGCGTTTGCTGGTGCCTGCTCCGCCCGGCGTCGATGCAGTCGGGGCGGCCGTCGCGCCAGTCACCTTCGGCACGGTCGAGCATATGCTGTTCGACAATGCCCGGCTGGAACCGGGCGAGACGATCCTCGTCCATGCCGGCGGCTCCGGCATCGGCTCGGCCGCGATCCAGCTCGCCAAGCGCATGGGCTGCACGGTCATCACGACCGTCGGTTCGAACGACAAGATCGCCAAGGCCGAAGCGCTGGGCGCCGATCACGTGATCAACTATCGCGAGGACCGCTTCGAAGGCGTGGTGCGCAAGATCACGAAGAAGAAGGGGGTCGACGTCGTCTTCGAACATGTCGGCGCCGACACCTGGGCCGGTTCGATGCTGTCGCTGAAACGCGGCGGCCGGCTCGTCACCTGCGGCTCGACCTCCGGCGTCTCCACATCGATGAACCTGATGCAGCTCTTCCAGCAGCAGTTGAAGATCCTCGGGTCCTTCGGCTGCCGGATGGAGAACATGGCGGACGCCATGCAGAAGATGGCCGCCGGGCTCGTGCGGCCGGTCATCGACACGGAAGTGGAATTCGATTCCATCGACGCGGCGCTGAAGCGCATGGAAGGCCGCGATGTCTTCGGCAAGATCATTCTGCGCGTTGCCTGAAATGACCGCCGGGGAAAATCGAGGAGGCGGCCGATGAGGCCGCTGACCATCCGCGTTCTCCAGCGATTAAGGACGCTCAACCATTGGATGGTCGCGCAATTCGCCCGGCTGGGGCTGGGCGTGCTGCGTCGACTGCCGCCCGACAAGGCGCTCAACTTCGCCGATCGCTTCGCCCGTCGCGTCGGCCCCTGGTTCGGGCGCCATCGTGTGGCGCTCAACAATCTGAGGCTCGCCTACCCCGAGAAGAGCGAGGCCGAGATCCAGCAGATCGCCTCCGACATGTGGGGCAACATGGCGCGACTGGCGGCCGAATATATCTTCATCGAGCAGCTCTTCGACTTCGTGCCCTTCAAGGAGCCGCCCGGCCGTATCGAGGTCTCGGGCATCGAGATCTTCGAGCGCATCGCGGCGGACAAGAGGCCGCACATCATCTTCACCGGCCATATCGGCAATTTCGAGCTACTTCCCGTTGCCGCCGCGACCTTCGGACTGAAGGTCACGGCGATGTTTCGCGCGCCCAACAATCCTTTCATCGCCGAGTATGTGTTCAAGACGCGCCAGTCGGCCATGGGAGACCTTCTGGCCTCGCGGGCCGGAGCAGCACTTGCTCTCGCGCGCATCCTGGAAAACGACGGCAATGTCGGCGTTCTGGTCGATCAGAAATTCTCGCACGGCGTGCCGACGACCTTTTTCGGCCGCCCTTGCGAAACCAGCCCTCTCGTTCCCAAACTGGCGCGCCAGTTCGAATGCGACGTCTATCCGGCGCATTGCGTCCGCCTGCCCGGCAACCGCTTCCGCCTGATCCTTCACGAGAAGCTCGACTTACCGCGCGACGCTTCGGGACAGGTCGACGTAAATCGCACCACGCAAATGCTGAACGACGTCGTCGAAGGCTGGGTACGGCAGGATCCCGGCCAGTGGATGTGGTTCCACAAGCGGTGGAATATCGCGGGGCCGAAGCGCAAGGGTAGGCGCTAACCTCCGTAGTAGTTCATTACCGCATGGCGGGCTGTCGCAAAGAACAGCCACCGCTCCATCAGGATACCGGCAACAAAGAGCAGCGCCGCGACCGTGCACAGCAGCGTCGGCAGGACGGTGCCGCCGGTTGCCATCGCCGCCACGACGAGAAGCCCGGGAACGAGCCCTCCAACGACCACGGCGAGCCGCTCGAGCGTGGCGGCGTGCTTTCGGGCGATGCGGAAGCCCATTTCCCTGGTCAGATAATTGTCGTTGATATGGGGGCGCTCGAACAGGCGCACACGCCCGATAGCTCCGAGCCCGGTCGCGCTTTCAGGCGTCGAGAGCGGCTCGAGCGTCGCCAGCCGGGTCCACCACATGCGCTTCGCCGACCAGGCCGCCGCGACGAAGAACAGCGACGCCACAAGAATCGCTTCGGACAGTGAAAACAATCCGGCAAGCAGGAGGCCTCCCGCGGCCGAGAACAGCAGGTAGCATACCGGTGTAAGCGGGGTGTGCCACGCATCGATCGACTTCAACGAGGCGTAGATCATGGCCGTGCAATAGACCACGGCGGCGCAAAGCAGCGTGCCCAGCAAACCCGGGATCAGCATATAGCGGCCCTCAACCACGGAGCCCCATGCCGAGACGACCAGCGGCACGAATGTCACCAGCGCCAGCACTCCCTCACGCGACAACCAGCTCGACCGCCACTGCGAGAAGGCCCGCCAGGCACGTTGCGGATTGCCGAGATGAAGCGTCGAGAAGGACAGGCCCGCCGCGATCAGCGCCAATGCCAGGACATGGGCGATCTCGGTAGAAAGGGCGGCTGGATCGAGAAGGCCGAGGCCCAGGACGGCAGCCAGTCCGTAGCCCAGCCCGGACAGCGTGGTGAAGACGATGATGGAAGGCGCGGGATGCATGGCTAGTTGGCGGCTGGGAATGAAGGATAAGCGCGAGCACCTCGTTCCTTCGCGCCCCCCTCTGTCCTGCCGGACATCTCCCCCACAAGGGGGGAGATTGGCGGTCGCGACCGCAGCCCACAACCAGTAACGTTGGAGGGGAAGAACCGAGGCGGAAACTGCCAATCTCCCCGCTTGTGGGGGAGATGTCCGGCGGAACAGAGGGGGGCGACGTAGAGGATCGACGTGGAAAGCACCAGCGCGCTCATATCCGCTCCAGCACGCCGTCGAGCCACGCAAAGAACCCCTTTGCGCCTTCTGTATGCTCCGCCAGCGGAAGCTGCGACGCGCTTGCCGAAAGGGGCGTACGCGGACGGGGCGGAAGGTATTTGTTGGCCGGTTTGGTACCCTGCTCCGGCATCAGGTCCATGCCGCCGCGCTCGGCCACCATGATCGATACGGCCGAATGAGGATCCCCGAGGTCGCCGAAATGACGGGCATTCGCCGGGCAGGTGCGCACGCAGGATGGCACGCGATCCACTTCCGCGATCGTTTCGTTGTAGATGCGGTCAATGCAGAGCGTGCATTTCTTCATGACGCCCGCGGCGAGGTCCATTTCGCGCGCGCCGTAAGGACAAGCCCATGCGCAAAGGCCGCAGCCGATGCACATCTGCTCGTCGACCAGCACGATGCCGTCCTCGCCGCGCTTGTATGAAGCGCCCGTCGGGCACACCGTCACGCAGGGGGCGTCCTCACAATGCAGGCAGGATTTGGGAAAATGGACGACGCGGGCCTCCCCCGCTTCGCCGACCACCTCCCCGCCCTCGGGAATGACCTCGAAGCTATGGACACGGTTCAGCCATGCGCCGGAGACATCGGCGCCGTACGGGTCCTGGTCGGACAGCGCGCTGCCGTAGCCTCCGGTATTCCATTCCTTGCAGGAGACGACGCAGGCGTGGCAGCCGACACAGATGTCGAGGTCGATGACGAGGCCGAGCTTCTTCGGCGAGGCAGCGGCGGGAAGGCTGGTCATTGCGCCCACTCCTGGCCGTAGCGCAACTCCTCGGGCCTGGGCTCACCCGGATCAGGTTCCGAAAGGGCCGGCAGTTGCGGCTCGCTTGTTTCGGAAGGCTGCGCTTTCTCGATCCTCACCCTGAGATCGTACCAGGCGGCCTGGCCGGTGACGGGATCCGAATTCGACCACCTCAGCCCATCCCCCTTCGGCGGAAGCAGCTCGTGGATCAGATGGTTCATCAAGAATCCCTTGCGGACCTCCGGGGCATCGCGATCGAGCGCCCAGGCGCCCGCGCGCTTGCCGACGGCATTCCAGGTCCAGATCGTGTCGCGATTGACGGCATCGCTTCTCGCGATCTCGACCTTGATGCGGCCGTGATGCGAGATGAGCCAGACCCAGTCGCCGTCCTCGAGACCATGAGCGTCGCAGATCGGGCCGGGCACGTAGAGCGGGTTCTTCGTATGGATCTGCCGCAGCCAGGCGTTCATCGAACCCCAGGAATGATACATGGCAGCGGGCCGCTGAGTGATGGCGTGGTACGGAAATTCCAGCCTGCCTACCGCAGCCTCCTCGAAGGGCCGATACCAGTCGGGCAGCGGATCGAACGCATCGAGGATGCGCTTGCGGTGGGTTTGCGGGGCAAAGGGCTCGCGCAAGCCCAGGGCGGACAGACGGAACTTCTGGAGGGTTTCCGCATAGAGCTGGAACGTGACGGGTTGGGGCTGGTCGAAGAACCCCATGCTGACCGCGAAGTCCTGATAGGCCTTGTTGGCGTGCTTGAAGAACTGCGCCTCGAGGGGAATGTGCGCGGAGAAGAACGATCCGTTCTCGATATAGCGCTGCAGCTGGTCGGGATTGACCGCGCCGCGCCCGACCCGATCGCCGTTGGCTCCCCTGAATCCGGCCAGGGGCCCGATACCCGGCCGTCTCTCGTGCCGGACGATGTAGTCGGCATAATCCTTGTAGATCGCATTGCCCCGGCTATCCACGAAACCCGGCAGCCGGAGCCGCGCGCCGAGATCGAGAAGCACGGTCTGGAATCCCCGCACGTCCCGGTCCGGCTCGAGCACCGGCCAGCGGATGGCGTCCTGTACGGCATCGGGCTCGGAGATCGGCCGGTCGAGCAGCGAGATGCAGTCGTGCCGTTCCAGATAGGTGGTATCGGGAAGCACCAGGTCGGCATAGGCGACCATCTCGGAGGAATAAGCGTCGGAGTAGATGATCCTTGGGATCCGATATTCGCCGGTCTCGGGATCCTTGTCCTCCAGCATGCGTACGACGCCTGCCGTGTTCATGGACGAATTCCACGCCATGTTCGCCATGTACAGGAACAGCACGTCGATAGGATAAGGATCGCCGGCATGGGCGTTGCCTATGACCATGTGCATGAGCCCATGGGCCGAGATCGGCGCATCCCAGGAGAAGGCCTTGTCGATGCGTGTCGGCTTTCCCTCGTCGTCGACAAGGAGGTCTTCCGGCCCGCGAGGGAACCCGAGATGCGGGCCTGACAGCGGCTTGTTCGAGCCGAAATGCTCGGCCTTGCCGTGCGGCGTCGGATGCGCCTCCACGGGCTTCGGATAGGGTGGCTCGAAGCGGAAGCCGCCGGGACAATCGACCGCTCCGATCAGGATCTGGAGAAGATGCAGCGCACGTGCCGTCTGGAAGCCGTTGGAATGGGCCGAGATGCCGCGCATGGCATGGAAGGAGACCGGCCGACCGACGAAGTTCTCGTGACGTTGGCCATTCACATCCGTCCAGGACTGATCGACGGTAATCGCCTCGTCGAAGGCGACGCGGGCGATCTCGGCGGCGAGACCGCGAATCGTATCGGCCGGCACGCCTGTTTCGCCGGCAACGGCTTCCGGCGCGTATTTCGGATCAAGGTATTTTTCGGCCAGAAGCTGGAAGGAGGGGACGGCGAAGCGCCCGTCATCCAGTTCGAACCGGCCGGAAAGCGCGACCCGGGCGCCCCTTGTCCCCCGAGGCACGATTCGCTCGGTCACGGTCTCGTAGACGAGTTCCCTCCCCTCGCCATCCCTGGCAAAGAGGCCATGCTCGGCCGTGCCTGGCGCGTCGACGACCAGCCAGGAGGCGTTCGAATACCGCCTGAGATAGTCGACGTCGATCCGCCTCGCCTTCAGCAGCTCATGAACCACTGCCAGGATGAGAAGCCCGTCGGTTCCCGGCCGGATTCCGATCCAATTGTCGGCGACCGCCGAATAGCCGGTGCGTACCGGATTGACGGAAACGAAGCGCGCGCCACGCTTCTTGAGCTTCGAGATGCCGATCTTGATCGGATTGGAATCGTGGTCCTCGGCGACGCCGAATAGGACGAACAGCTTTGTGCGCTCCCAATCGGGCGCGCCGAATTCCCAGAACGCTCCACCGATCGTGATGATCCCGGCCGCGGCCATGTTGACGGAACAGAAGCCGCCATGGGCGGCATAGTTCGGGGTCCCGAATTGTTGCGCCCAAAAACCGGTGAGCGACTGCGACTGGTCCCGTCCCGTGAAAAAGGCGAGTTTTCTCGGGTCGGACTGCCGCACCTCGCCCAACCAGGAAGTCGCCAGCGACAGCGCCTCGTCCCAGGAAATCTCCTTGAAGGAGCCGGATCCGCGCGGCCCGGTCCTGAGCAGCGGCGCCCTCAGCCGCGCCGGCGCGTAATGCTGCATGATGCCGGCTGAACCCTTGGCGCAGAGCACGCCCCGGTTGACCGGGTGGTCCCGATTGCCCTCGATATAGCGGATCTTGCCGTCCTTGATATGCACGTCGATGCCGCAACGGCACGCGCACATATAGCAGGTGGTCTTGCGGACCTCGTCGGCAACGGGCGTCGACAGCGCGACGCGCGATTCGGTATCCATCTGCGATGCTCCCTGGGCCCAGTCATAGGGAGCGCGCCGGCGAAAGGAAATGGCCGAAGCGTCAATTCACTGGGAAGAAGCCCCGTCAGTTCGTGACGACGATGCGAGTATTGCCGGGTCCTACCTGCTTGACCAGCGAATAGAAGGCGGCGGCATTGGCAGTGTCGAGCCGCACGCAGCCATGCGAGGCCGGCGATCCCAGGCGGCTCACCGCAGAGGTGCCGTGAATCGCATAACCGCCGTAGTAGAAGACGGAATAGGGCATCGGCGCATTGTCGTATTTGCGCGAACGCCACATCTTGTGGAGCCGTATCGGACGCCATGTCCCGCGCGGCGTGACATAGCCCTTGCGCGCCGTCGAAACGGGCCAGGTGTGGATGACCCGCCCGTGTCTGGTCACGGTCATGGTCTGCGAGGAAAGTTGGATCTTCGCCTCGAGTCCTGCCGAAAAGGCCTGTGTCGAAACCATCGAGGCGGCCAGCGCGGCTGCCGCCACAAGAACCTTGTACATGCCAGACCTTTCTGCCAAGCTCTTCTTGCCGGCGCGCAAGATGTGCGCAGAATTCTGTATGTCCGGTAAATTTGGTGTTGCGGAAACGCAGCAGCAACAACCGGGATCGGCTCTGCGCTCAAGCACCTTCATTCGGCAGCCAATTGCGCCACGAATGGGCCAAGAGTTACGCCATCGACAGTCGCTCAATTGACACGAAGGGGTACCGACATAGTTTGGCTACCAGGCGCTGGCTGCTCACGTGCAAATTGCAGGGGGGACGCGCGAGGATCCAAGGCGCCGCCTGAAAGGAATCCCTAAGATGCAACATTCTGAAACCTTTACCGGCATGAGCCGGCGCCAGCTGCTGACGTTGATCGGCATGTCTGCCGGCAGCGCCGCGATGTACCAGGCGATGACCAGTCTCGGGCTGGCGGCGGAGTCGGGCTACAAGGGCCCTGTGAAGCTGGAAGGGGACCCGAAAGGGGCTTCCGTGCTGATCCTCGGCGCCGGTCTTGCAGGCATGACCGCGGCCCTGGAACTGCGCCAAGCCGGCTACAAGGTCCGCGTTCTCGAGTACAACAACCGGCCCGGCGGCCGCAACTGGACGCTGCGTGGCGGCGACACCTACACCGAACTCGGTGGCGCGACCCAGAAATGCGAATTCGACGAGGGCCTCTACATCAATCCCGGCCCCTGGCGCATTCCCTACCACCACAACGGCCTGCTCGCCTACTGCAAGCGGCTCGGGGTGGAGTTGCAGCCCTTCCAGCAGCTCAATCACAATGCATTGCTGCATTCGACCAAGGCGTTCGGCGGCAAACCGCAGCGTGTGCGCGATATCAAAACGGATTTGCGGGGTCACGTTTCGGAGCTCTTGGCCAAGGTCACGCAGAAGGGCCATCTCGAAGGCGATGTCACCCGGGAAGACCAGGAGATGCTGCTCGAGGCGTTGAAGTCGTGGGGTGTCCTCGACAAGGACTTCGCCTACAAGTCCAGCCTCCACACTTCTGAATTCCGCGGTTTCGAGAAGGATCCCGGCGGCGGGCTGGGGGCCGCTCCCGTACCCAGCCAGCCGATCGGTCTTTCCGAGATATTGAACTCGCGCCTTTGGGCCAGCCTTGAAAACTTCGCTCTGTACGAATTCCAGACGACGATGTTCCAGCCTGTCGGGGGCATGGATATGATCGGAAAGGCGTTCGCGCGCGAGGTCGGCGATCTCATCACCTACAACTCGAAAGTCACGAAGATCGCCCAGGACGAAAAAGGCGTCACGGTGACCTATGAGGACACGACGAAGCCGGGCACGGTCGAAGAGGCGAGCGCCGACTGGTGCGTGTGCACCATACCGCTCACCATTCTCAGCCAGATCGAGATCAACGTTTCCGCGCCCATGCAGGCGGCCATCGAAGCTGTTCCCTACGCCTCTTCGGTCAAGGTCGGGCTGCAATTCAAGCGGCGCTTCTGGGAAGAGGACGATCTGATCTTCGGAGGCGTCAGCTACACCGACCTGCCGATCACCCAGATCTCCTACCCGAGCACCGATTACAACAGGCAGGGCAAGGGCGTGCTTCTCGGCTGCTATACCTGGAACGGCCCGAACTCGTTCGAGTTCACTGCCATGGCGCCGGAGGAAAGGGTCAAGAGAGCCGTGGAGTATGGCGCGCAGATTCACCCGCAATACAAGGACGAGTTCGAGAACGGCATCGCTGTTGCCTGGCACCGCTCGCCTTTCACCCTGGGCTGCGCCGGCGACTGGACCGAGGAAGCAAGGAAGGAGCATTACGACAATCTCTGCCAGATCGACGGGCGCATCGTGCTAGCCGGCGAGCATGCCTCCTATATTCCGGCCTGGCAGGAGGGCGCGATCCTGTCGTCGCTCGACGCAATCACCCGTCTGCACCAGCGCGTCGTGGCGAGCTGACGTCCGGCTCCAAAGCTTCTCCAATTCGCGAGGCATGTCATCATGACCAACCAAGCTTCAGGACGAGCAGTCCTTTTCATCGCCGCATTGCTCGGCGCCACACCCGCAGCACTCGCCGATTCGGCCGGCGTCACGTTCAGCCAGGGCGACAAGTTCGGCGAGGAGAGCGGACAGGCGCTTTATGCGAATGTGTGCGCGGCCTGCCACATGGACCAGGGCCAGGGCGCCGTCGGTGCCGGCAGGTATCCGGCGCTCGCCAAGAACGAAAACCTGGAGGCAGCCGGCTACCCGGTCACTGTCGTCGTGCACGGCCTCAGAAGCATGCCGGCTGTCGGCACGATGATGAGCGACGAGCAGGTCGCGGCTGTCGTCAACTATGTGCGGTCGAATTTCGGCAACAAATACGAGGACAAAGTGTCGGCCGAGGATGTGGCCGGCGTGCGATAGCCGCCGGACCCGAAATTGTCCCGGCGAGACTGTCATCGAAAGAAGGAGTTCCAGGATGATGAAGATGCGGATCGGCACCGCCACCTTGGTGGCCGGCTTGCTGTCGGCGGGGATCGCGTCGGCCCAGGACGTCGTGCGCTACAAGACGCCCAATTCGGATTTTCCGATCGCGCAGGCTGTCGAGATCCCCGCGGGCAAGACCACGGTCTATCTCAGCGGCGCGGTGCCGTCGATCGTGAACGAGCAGGCGGACAAGAACTCGGTGGAAGCCTATGGCGACACCAAGACCCAGACGGAATCCGTGCTCAAGGCGATCGAAAAGACCCTGGACAGGCTCGACCTCAAGATGAGCGACGTCTTCAAGATGCAGGTGTTCCTGGTCGGCGACCCGGCCAAGGAAGGCAAGATGGACTTTGCGGGCTTCATGGACGGCTACACGCAGTTCTTCGGAACCGAGCAGCAACCCAACCTGCCCTCGCGCTCGGTCGTCCAGGTGGCCGGTCTTGCCAATCCCGGCTTCCTCGTCGAGATCGAGGTGACGGCCGTCCGGCCTTGACCTGACGAAGGCGCCCTACTCTATTGTCCGGCGGCGAGGCTTCTGCCTCGCCGCCGCTTTAACGCGAAGGCGCTCGCCGGATGCGCCTTAGGGAGGCCAGGGCTCGCAGCTTACATGTACGACAAACTTCTCGAAACGATCGACGGCCGGGTCGACGATCTGGTCGCGCTGACGGCCGACCTCATCCGCTTCCCCACCGTCAACCCGCCCGGCGAGGCCTACACGCCGTGCGCCGAATACATAGCCACGCGGTTGAAGAAGCGCGGCTTCGAGGTCGAACTGATCCGGGGCGAAGGCACGCCCGGCGACACGGATCGCTATCCCCGCACGAATGTGGTGGCGCGCTTCGACGGGCGTAGCCCCGGCCCGACCGTGCATTTCAATTCGCATATCGATGTCGTCGAGGCCGGCGACGGCTGGACCGTCGATCCATTCGCCGGCGTAGTCAGGGATGGCCGCGTCTATGGTCGCGGCGCCTGCGACATGAAGGGCGGCCTTGCCGCCTCGATCGTCGCCGCGGAAGCGTTCATGGCCGTTCACCCGGACTTTCCCGGCGCCATCGAGATCTCCGGAACGGTGGACGAGGAATCGGGCGGCTTCGGGGGCGTGGCCTATCTCGCAGGCAAGGGCTACTTCTCGAAGCCGCGAGTCGACCATGTCATCATCCCCGAACCGCTCAACAAGGACCGCATCTGCCTCGGCCACCGCGGCGTCTGGTGGGCGGAGATCGAAACGAAGGGCGAGATCGCCCACGGCTCGATGCCCTTCCTGGGCGACAACGCCGTGCGTCATATGGGAGCGGTCCTCGCCGCGTTCGAAGCGGAGCTGTTTCCCGCCCTCGACCGCAAGCAGACGAAAATGCCGGTGGTTCCGGAGGGCGCGCGGCGCTCGACCATGAACATCAACTCGATCCATGGCGGCCAGACGGAGGATTTCCGGCCCGGCCTCCCCTCGCCGAACGTGCCGGACTGGTGCCGCCTGACCATCGACCGTCGGTTCCTCCTCGAGGAAGACATCGCCCAGGTGAAAGCCGAGGTCACGAGCATCCTCGACCGGCTGAAATGCGAGCGACCGAAGTTCGACTACCAGATTCGGGATATCATGGAAGTGCAGCCCACCATGACCGACCGCGACGCGCCGGTCGTCACCGCGGTGGCCGACGGCATTCGCGAGATCTTCGATCGCGAACCCGCCTATGTCATCTCGCCTGGAACCTACGACCAGAAACACGTGGCGCGGATCGGCCATATCTATGACTGCATCGCCTACGGACCCGGCATTCTGGACCTGGCGCACCGGCCCGACGAATGGGTCGGGATCGCCGACATGGTGGAATCGGCGAAGGTAATGGCGATCGGTCTCGATATATTGCTGCGCAATGGCGCGGGGCGGTCCTGAACGCCGGTTTGGAAAATGAGAAAACGATTTCGAATGGAAGAGGGGCAGGCGCAACAAACTCGATTTACTCGGGCCGAAATTCCGGCTTCAATCGCGCCTTCATTCGTGGGGAGAAAAAAATGAAAGTCTGGAAGACAATCCTGGCGGCAAGCGCCCTGGCGCTTGTGTCGAGCACTGCCGCGCTCGCAGCGCGCACAGATCTCGTGCTCGGCATTCCGCTCGAGCCGCCGCATCTCGACCCGACGGCCGGCGCCGCCGCCGCGATAGACGAAGTCCTCTACGCCAATGTCTTCGAAGGCCTGACACGAATCGGCTCCAAGGGCGAGGTCCTTCCCGCACTCGCCGAAAGCTGGACCATTTCCGACGACGGCAAGGTCTACACCTTCAAGCTGCATACCGGCGTCAAATTCCATGACGGTACGGATTTCAATGCAGACGACGTGAAATTCTCGCTCGACCGCGCCCGGGCCGAGAATTCCACAAACGCCCAGAAGGGGCTCTTTGCCGCCATCGACACGGTCGAGGTCGTCGATCCCGCCACGGTCAAGGTCACGCTGAAACGGCCGCAAGGCTCCTTCCTCTACAATATGGGCTGGGGCGATGCCGTGATCGTCGCGCAGGAATCGGCCGAGACGAACAAGGAAAAGCCGATCGGAACCGGCCCGTTCAAGTTCGACAACTGGGCCAAGGGCGCATCCATCACCCTCTCCAAGAACCCTGACTACTGGGGCGATCCGGTGGCGTTGGAAAAGGCCGAATTCCGTATCGTGCCGGATGCCGCCGCCGCAATTCCCGCGTTGCTTTCAGGCGACGTGCAGGCCTTCCCCAACGTCGGCGTCGGCGATGCGCTTGCCCAGATCGAAGCCGATCCGCGCTTCAAGGTGGTGATCGGTTCGACGGAAGGCGAAACGCTCCTGTCCACCAACAACAAGAAGCCGCCCTTCGACAAGCTGCAGGTCCGTCAGGCGATAGCCCATGCCCTCGACCGCAAGGCGATCATCGACGCTGCCTCCTCCGGCCTTGGCACGCCGATCGGATCGCATTTCTCGCCGGCCAATGCCGCCTACGTCGACCTTACCGGCACCTATCCGCACGATGTTGCCAAGGCCAAGGAACTTCTGAAGGAGGCGGGCTTCCCGGACGGATTCAAGGCGACCTTGAAGCTGCCCCCGCCGGCCTATGCCCGCGATGGCGGCCAGGTGATCGCGGCAGAGCTGCGTGAGATCGGCATCGACCTGGAGATCATTCCAGTGGAATGGGCCGACTGGCTGTCGCAAGTCTTCACCAACAAGGACTACGACCTGACCATCGTGTCCCATACAGAGCCGAACGACATCGATATCTACAGCCGCAAGGACTATTACTTCAACTACGACAACCCCGCCTTCGACAAGGTGATCGCCCAGCTCGACGAGACGGCGGACGAGGCCAAGCGCACCGAGCTCTACAAGCAGGCCCAGAAGATCCTTGCCGACGATGCGGTCAACGGCTTCCTCTTCGAACTTCCGAAGATCGGCATCTGGGATGCCAAGGTGGAGGGGCTCTGGGAGAATTCGCCGATCCAGGCCAACGACCTGACCAAGGTGAAGTGGGTGGATTGATGCTTTGAGGACATTCTGAGGGGGCTGATCCGAATGGGACGGCCCCCGCAGGTTTTGTTCATGACCGCTTATATCCTCAAACGGCTAGCCATCGGGATAGCAACCCTGCTCGTGGCCTCGATCGTCGTTTTCGCGGTGCTGGAGATCCTGCCCGGCGATCCAGCGCAGCTCATGCTCGGTCTCAACGCCACCCCGGAGACGCTGGAGGCCCTGCGCCAGCAGATGGGCCTGCATCAGCCTTGGCCGGTCCGCTACCTGTCCTGGCTGGGCGGCCTGCTCACCCTGGATTTCGGCCGCTCCTACACCTATTCGGTCCCCGTCATCGATCTCGTCCGCGAGCGCGCCGTCGTTTCACTTCCGCTTGCGGCCATCTCGCTCGTGCTCTCGACGGCGATCGCGATCCCGGTCGGCATTTTCGCGGCCTCGCGGCGCGGCCGTGCCGGCGACACGATCGCCATGGGAACGGCCCAGCTCGGCGTCGCCATCCCGAACTTCTGGTTCGGGCTGCTCCTGATCTATCTCTTCGCGGTCTGGCTTCGGCTTGTGCCGGCGGGCGGCTTTCCCGGCTGGGCGGCGGGGATCTGGCCGGCGCTCAAGGCGCTCATCCTACCCGCGATCGCGCTCGCCTTGCCGCAAGCGGCGATCCTGGCGCGCGTCACCCGGTCCGCCCTGCTCGACGTGCTGAACGAAGACTATATCCGCACCGCCCGGGCCAAGGGTATGCCGCGCCGCTACGTGCTGTGGAGGCATGCCCTGCGCAACGCACTGATCCCCGTACTCACCATCATCGGCCTGCAATTCGCCTTCCTGCTTGCCGGCACCATCATCATCGAGAATGTCTTCTACCTGCCTGGACTGGGCCGCCTGATCTTCCAGGCCATCACCCAGCGGGACCTGATCGTGGTCGAAAGTGTCGTCATGTTGCTGGTCGCGGCCGTCATTCTCGTCAATTTCCTGGTCGACCTTTCCTACGCCGCGGTCGATCCGCGCCTGAGGGCACGCCAATGACCGACCAGGCGCAGCTCTCAGTTCCGCGCGGCAACGCCTTCCTGTCGAAGGCTCTGGCCAGCCGCTCCTTCATGATCGGCTTCTTGATCACCGCCTTCGTCGCGTTGATGGCGCTGGTGTCGTTCTTCTGGGTGCCCTACGACGTCACAGTGCTGCCGGTGGGCGATCGCATGAAGCCCCCGTCGGCAACGCATCTGCTCGGCACCGATCATTTCGGCCGCGACATCCTCTCCATGATCATGGTCGGATCGCGCAATTCGATCGCCGTGGCATTGGTGGCCGTCGGCATCGGCATGGGGATCGGTGTGCCGCTCGGCTGCTGGGCCGCGGCCCGCGGCGGCCTCGTCGACGAAATCCTGATGCGCTTCAACGACCTGGTCTTCGCCTTCCCGGCCCTGCTTTCGGCGGTCATGATCACCGCCATCTTCGGGCCCGGAGCGGTCAATGCCATCATCGCCATCGGCATCTTCAACATTCCCGTCTTCGCCAGGGTGGCACGGGCCGGCGCGCTGGCGCTATGGCCGCGCGAATTCATCCTCGCGGCGCGTGCCGCCGGCAAGGGCAGCACGCTGATCACGATCGAGCACATCCTGCCCAACATCGCCAACATGCTGCTCGTTCAAGCCACGATCCAGTTCGCGCTCGGCATTCTGGCCGAGGCGGGCCTCTCCTATGTCGGTCTCGGCGCCCAGCCTCCGATGCCAAGCTGGGGCCGCATGCTCTTCGACGCCCAGACCCGTATGATGGTGGCGCCCTATCTTGCCATCTTCCCGGGCATGGCGATCGCGGTGACGGTGCTCGGCCTGAATCTGCTCGGGGACGGTCTGAGCGACATTCTCGATCCAAAGCTGAGGCGCGAACGGTGAGCCTGCTCGAAATCGAAAAGCTGACCGTCGACATTGCCGGCGTGCCGATATTGAAGGGGATCGACCTTTCCATCGGCGCCGGAGAGGTGATGGGGCTCGTCGGCGAGTCCGGATCCGGCAAGTCGATGACGGCGCTGACGGTGATGCAGCTCCTGCCACGCTCGGCTCGCACGGGCGGCCGGGTGGTCTTCGACGGCACCGATATCCTCTCCGCCACCGAAGAGCGGATGTGCGCCTTGCGCGGCAACGACGTCGGCATGGTATTCCAGGAGCCTATGACGGCCCTCAACCCGGTCAAGACCATCGGCGAGCAGGTGGCCGAAGGGATAAGATGGCACGCCCGCGTCGGCCGCGCAGAGGCCGAGCAGCGCGCCCGCGCAATCCTGGACCGTGTCGGCCTCCCCGAGGCGAAGTTCCCGCTTTCGCGCTATCCGCACGAACTCTCCGGCGGCCAGCGACAGCGTGTCGTGATCGCGATCGCCTGCGCGCTCAAGCCGAAGCTGCTGATTGCCGACGAGCCCACTACCGCCCTGGATGTAGTGCTCCAGAAGCAGATCCTGGAACTGTTGCGCGATCTGGTCGACGAAAACAGGATGGGCTTGCTGCTCGTCTCGCATGACCTCGCTGTCGTCACGGACATGGCCGACCGGATCACCATCATGCGCCACGGCGAGGTGATGGACACCGGAGAAACGGCGCAGACATTGTCGGCCCAGAGCCATCCCTACACGAGGCAGCTTGCGCTGGCGTCGATGCATGTGCCGGCGCGCGCCAAGCCGCACTCAACCGCGCAGGGCGCCGCAAGGCTGCTCGAATTGCGGGACGTGGTTCGCGAGTATCCCGGCCGGCGGGTTTCGCTTTTCCGGGCAGGCGAACCGGTGCGGGCTGTCGACGGCGTCTCCTTCTCGATGGAGCACGGGCAATCGACCGCCCTGGTCGGCCGGTCCGGTTGCGGGAAATCGACGCTCGCCCGCATGATCCTGGCGCTGGACAAGCCAACAGGCGGCGCCATCCGCTTCATGGGCGAGGATCTCGCGGCCAGAAGCGAGGACGCGTTGAAGCCGGCGCGCCGCAACATGCAGGTGGTGTTCCAGGATCCCTACGGCTCGTTCGATCCGCGCCACCCCGTGGAGAGGCTTGTCGCCGAGCCGCTTCATCTCCTCGAAAAGAAACCCGGCGCACGCGAGCGACGCGAAATGGTGGCGGCTGCGCTGCACGAAGTGGGTCTGTCGCAGCGCGACATGGACAAGTATCCGCACGAATTCTCGGGCGGCCAGAGGCAGCGCATCTCGATCGCGCGCGCCATCATCACCAGGCCCAAGCTGATCGTCGCGGACGAACCGGTCTCCGCGCTGGACGTGTCGATCCGCGCCCAGATCCTCGATCTGTTCGCCGATCTCAACCAGCGGCTCGGCGTCGCCTATCTCTTCATCACCCACGATCTGACGGTGGCCCGCGCGATCACCGACGATGTCATGGTCATGCATGAGGGGCGGCTCGTCGAGACTGGCAAGACGTCGAACGTCCTCGACAACCCGCAATCCGACGCCGCCCGCGACCTGGTCGCGGCGGCGCCCGATCTCCATCGGGCGATCGCCCGAAGGCTGCAGGAGCAGGGCTGAGGCAGAGCGCTGATCCCGGGAGCAACCCCTCATCCGGCCTCGCGAAGCGAGGTCGGATGAGGGTGAGCGGCGCCGGATGAGGATCAGCGCCCCCTTCCGCTGCGGCTACTTCCTCACCAGGTCGACCGGGCTCAGACCGAGCATTTCCAGCGTGCGCCGAAGCAGACGCACTTCATTGTGCGCAAGCTGCTTGTCGGCCTTGGCGATCTCTGCCATGTGCCTTGCCAGCAACCTGCGACGCTCGTCATCCATGTCCTGGAACATGGCGATCGCCTGCGAGCCGTTGGTCTCGTAGCCGACCTCGTTGAGATATTCGATCACGGCATCCATGCTCGCCTCGGGAATCCCGAAGGAATCCCGGCAAATGCGTCGCAAGGTTTCCATTTCGGTTTCGCTTGCCGTTCCGTCGGCCAGGATCATGCGGAACAGCAAGAGCAGTTCGGCGGATAACACCGGGTCGTCCGCGACCCGGCGTACCCCTGGATCGCCCTCGAACAGCGAACGTATCCTGGCCAGCATTCCCTGAGACATGCCCGAGCGCTCCTCGATCTCGATCCCTACGAATGTAATGGCACCGGCATGCTGGAACTTCAAATCCAAACCGATGCTCCATGCCGAAATTGCCGCATGCGCCTACGCGAATTCCGCCTTGCGCGGGATGGCCGCGTGTGATCGAAGCGGCTGCGTCACCCTGCCCTTCGCCGCTCCCCGACATGTTCGACCTCGCTACCGACACCGTGCTTCTCCTGGCCGTGGCCGCTTTTGTCGCCGGCTTCATCGATTCGATCGCCGGCGGAGGTGGCTTGATTACCGTGCCGGCTCTCTTGCTTGCCGGCTTTGGTCCGGTTGAAGCGCTCGGCACCAACAAGCTGCAAGGCCTGTTCGGTTCGGGCTCGGCGACGATCGCCTATGCTTCCAAGGGGCTCGTCGATGTCAGGCGGCAACTGCCTTCGGCCGTGCTTTCGTGCCTCGGCTCGATTGGCGGGGCACTGCTGGCGACCGTGCTGCCCGGCGAATGGCTGCAACTGTTCATGCCATTCATGCTGATCGCCATCGCGCTCTACTTTGCCTTCAAGCCCAATCTGGGCGACGTCGACCGTGTGATGCGCCTCTCGCCCTTCCTGTTCGGCTTGTTCGTCGTGCCGCTGATCGGCTTTTATGATGGCCTTTTCGGCCCCGGCACGGGCTCCTTTTTCATGCTCGGCTTCGCGACGCTCGCAGGCTACGGCATATTGAAAGCCACCGCGCATACGAAGCTCCTGAACTTCGCGTCGAACGTCGGCGGCGTCGTCACCTTTGCCGTTGTCGGAGCGATCTACTGGAAAGTCGGTCTGCTGATGGGCGTGTGCCAGTTCCTCGGCGCCCGCCTCGGCGCGGGCCTGGCGATGAAGACCGGTGCGCGGCTGATCAAGCCGCTGCTCGTGATCACCTGCATCGCACTCGCCCTCCGCCTCCTCGCCGACCCGACAAATCCTCTAAGGCTGGCGATCGGTATCTAGCTCCCCGTCCCATCGCTCCTCCCGAACCGATCGGAAACGCGGCTCCCGCTATTCCGATAAAACCGCTTCGGCAGTATCCTCGCCCAATGCACGCGGAAGCAAATGGCGGAATGCCCCTTCGCCTGACCCGGTACAGGCCGGAACTGGCCGGCATGGTCGAAGAGATCATCGGCTATCGCGAGAACGGGCGCGGCATCGACAACGATGTCGAGGCGGCCGCGCTCGTCGTGCCGCTGGTCATCAGTCTCGGGGATAGGTTCCGCATCGGTCTCGGGCAGGCGCCGAGGGCCGACGAACGTTATGGAAGCTTCACCTCAGGCCTCTTCGCCGGCCCTGTCGTCATAGGCTCGACGGGCCGCGCCGAGTGCCTTCAGGTCAATTTCACGCCCTTCGGCGCGTGGCGCTTCTTCGGGCGACCGATGGAGGAACTCGCGAACCGCATGGTGACGCTCGAGGATCTGGACGATCCCGAATTGGTGGAGTTTCGGCAACGCCTCTGGGAGGAGCCCGACTGGGAACGGCGCCTAGGCACCGCCGAACATTTCATTGTCGGACGCCTGCGGCGGACGTCGCTGGCCGACCCAACCCTGGTCTGGGCCTTTCGCCACATGCTTGCCAAGCGGGGCAACGTCCAGATTGCGGATATTGCCGAGAAGCTCGATTGCAGCCGCAAGCATCTCTCGCAACGCTTCCGGCTGCAGTTCGGCCTGCCGCCCAAGGTGGTAGCGCGCATGATCAGGTTCCAAGCCGTGCTCGCCATGGCCCGTTCGCGCGATATCCCCGACTGGGCCGATATCGCGGCCGCCTGCGGTTATGCCGACCAGCCCCATCTCACGCGCGACTTCAGCGAATTCGCCGGCATGAGCCCAACGAACTGGCGGGCGAAAGTCGTATAGCGCGGTTACAATCCTTCAAGACCGGAGCCAGCAATTCGTCGACACTGCGGCCATCGACCAGACCATGAAGGAGATAAGTCATGCCTGCCATCGAGGCTCCGCGCATCTACGCAACGTTCCGTTATCGGGACCCCGCTTCCATGATCGACTGGCTCATCAAGGCATTCGGTTTCGAACTGCGTGTGAAATATGGCGAAGGCGACGACATCCAGCACGCCGAACTGACATTCGGCTCATCGATGATCATGGTCGGCAAAGCTCGAAACGACGCCTATGGCGCACTCGTCGGCTTTCCCGGCGAAGCCGGCGGAAAGTCGCTCTACGTGGCAGTCGCCGATGCCGACGCTCTTTACACCCGCGCCAAGGCGGCGGGGGCGGAAATTCTGGAGGAACTCCGCGACAAGGATTACGGCAGCCGCGACTTCATCTGCCGCGATCCCGAGGGCAATGTCTGGTGCTTCGGCACGTACTGGCCGAAGGCGGCCGATCCCGGCTGAGGAAATCGCCTACCGCGCCGCGGCAAGGATGGCGTCGCAGTCGAGATGCTTCTCGAGATGATCGGCGATCGCGTCGAGCGCCCTTTCGAGTTCGGCGCGATAGTCGATGCCGCCGCCGGAGACGCCCAAGCTTTCCAGGAACTTGGCGCGGAATGCATCGGCGCCGAACAGCCCGTGGAGATATGTCCCGAAGACCTTGCCGTCGGGCGAGGTCGCGCCGTCATCGACATTGTCGATCACCGCCACCGGACGCAGGCAGTCGGGACCTGTCGTGCGGCCGAGATGGATCTCGTAACCGTGAAGCGGCGTCGCGAAGCGCACCGAGCGCGCGGCAACGTTGCGCACGATCTTTTCAGGCTCCATCACCGTCTCGACATCGAGCAGTCCGAGACCCGGCGTTTCCCGCGCCGTCCCCTCTATGCCGTGGGGATCGCGGACCACGCGACCCAGCATCTGATATCCGCCGCAGAGGCCGACGACATGGCCGCCGCGACGGCGATGCTCGGCGAGATCCGTGTCCCAGCCATTCTCGCGAAAGCGCTGAAGGTCGCCGATCGTCGATTTGGAGCCGGGGATCACAACCAGTCCGGCATCGGTCGGAAGCCTCCGGCCCGGCGGCACGAAGGCGACCTCGATCCGCGGTTCGGCCCGAAGCGGATCCAGGTCGTCGAAATTGGCGATGCGATCGAGCATCGGCACGGCGACCTTGAGCGCGCGTGCCTCGCCGGAAGCCAGTCGCTCCAGGATGACGGAATCCTCGGAAGGCAGAAGAGCGGCTTCCTTGAGCCAGGGCACGATGCCGAAGCAGCGCCAGCCCGTAAAGTCGTGGATCGCGGTGAGACCGCTATCGAACAGGCTTGGATCGCCACGGAACTTGTTGATGAGATAGCCGACGACCATCCGCCGGTCCTCCTCCGGCAGGATGAGATGCGTGCCCGCTACGGAAGCGATCACCCCTCCGCGATCGATGTCGCCGACGAGGATCACGGGGCAATCGACACGCGTGGCGAAGCCCATATTCGCGATATCGCGAGCGCGCAGATTGATCTCGGCCGGCGATCCCGCCCCTTCGACGACGACCAGGTCGGCGCCCTCGCCCACCTTGCGCCAGGAATCCAGCACCGCATCCATCAGCTTGGGCTTGAGGTTCTGGTAGTCGCGCGCCTTCGCCTGGCCGAACACCCTTCCCTGGACCACGATCTGGGCGCCGATATCGCTCTGCGGCTTGAGCAGCACGGGATTCATGTGGATCGATGGCGCGACCCCGCAGGCTATCGCCTGTAGCCACTGCGCCCGACCGATCTCGCCGCCGCGGGCCTCGCCTGGAATGTCGGCGACAGCGGCGTTGTTCGACATGTTTTGCGGCTTGAAGGGGCGCACGCTTAGGCCCCGGTTGCGTGCCATGCGGCAGAGCCCGGCGACAAGCACGGTCTTGCCGACATCCGAACCCGTTCCCTGGAGCATGATCGCCTTGGCCATGGATGCTGCCTAGCCGACCCGCCGCGCGCTCGCAACGATTTCGCCCGGGAACCAGCCAATGTGTGCAGGCATAGACCAACCGCGGCGACCGTTTCCGCATATTCGCACAGCCGTTCCGCAATGGCTCGGATTGCACGACGACGTCATTGATCTAGACTGCGCGGTAGAAATGCAGGACGATAGGGAGGCCGCCATGGACGCCGCATTGGATGCGACCGGTGGGCAATTCGAGCTCAACGAGGACCAGCGCGCCATACAGGAGATGGCGGGGGCTTTCGCCGCCGATCGTGTCGCGCCCCACGCATTGGACTGGGACAAGAACAAGCATTTCCCCGCTGACGTGATCCGCGAGACGGGTCCGCTCGGATTCGGCGGCATTTATGTACGCGACGATGTCGGCGGCTCGGCCCTCGGCCGGCTCGACGCCGTCCTGATTTTCGAGGCACTGTCCAAGGCCTGCCCGGCTTTCTCGTCCTTCATCTCGATCCACAATATGGCCGCGTGGATGATCGACACGTTCGGCAATGAGGAGCAGCGTCAGCGCTTCCTGCCGAAACTCACCTCGATGGAATGGTTGGCGAGCTATTGTCTGACCGAACCCGGTTCGGGATCGGACGCGGCCGCGCTGAAGACGCGAGCCGTTCGCAGCGGCGGCAACGGCAGCGACTACGTGCTGAACGGCGCTAAGCAATTCATCTCGGGCGCCGGGGACAGCGACGTCTATGTCGCCATGGTCAGAACCGGCGAGGACGGACCGAAGGGAATCTCCACCCTCGTGATTCCTGGGGATGCCCCCGGACTTTCCTTCGGAGCGAACGAAAGCAAGATGGGTTGGCATATGCAGTCCACCCGCCAGGTGATCTTCGAGGATTGCAAGGTCCCGGCGGAAAACCTGCTCACCGGCGAAGGGGCTGGGTTTCGCATCGCCATGGCCGGTCTCGACGGCGGCCGGCTGAACATCGCCGCCTGCTCCCTCGGCGGCGCGCAGGCTGCATTCGAAAAAGCCCTGACCTATGCCGGCGAGCGCTCGGCCTTCGGCCAGAAGATCAATCAGTTCCAGGCGCTGCAGTTCAAGCTAGCCGACATGGAGACCGAAATGCAGGCGGCGCGCCTGCTTCTGTACACCGCCGCGTCGAAGCTCGACCGCAAGGAACATGACGCCTCGAAATGGTCGGCCATGGCCAAGCGCTTCGTCACCGACAAGGGCTTCGAGATCGCCAACGACGCGCTGCAGATCCATGGCGGCTATGGCTATCTCCACGATTATGGCGTGGAAAAACTGGTCCGCGACCTGCGCGTCCATCAGATTCTCGAAGGCACCAACGAGATCATGCGCGTGATCATCGCGCGCCATCTGGTCGGCCGCTGAAGCAAACCTGGAGGAAATAAATGACGACGATCGCTTTCATCGGCCTCGGCAACATGGGCAATCCCATGGCCGCGAATTTGGTCAAGGCCGGCCATACCGTCCTTGGATTCGATCTCGTGCCGGAGAACCTGGAGGTCGCCCGCGGGCATGGCGTGGCGATTGCCGCCGATGCTGGCGCTGCCGTCAAGGAAGCCGAGGTGGTCGTCACCATGCTGCCGGCCGGCAAGCATGTTCTCTCGGTCTACGAGGAGATCGCTCCGCAGGCCGCCAAGGGCGCGCTGTTCATCGATTGCTCGACGATCGACGTGGACTCCGCACGCAAGGCCCACGCTATCGCTGCCGGCTACGGCCTGGCCTCCATCGACGCGCCCGTCTCCGGCGGCACGGGCGGTGCCGCCGCGGGAACGCTGACCTTCATGGCCGGTGGCTCGAAGGAGGCTTTCGCCAAGGCCGAGCCGATCCTGCAGCCAATGGCCGGCAGGATCGTCCATTGCGGCGATGCCGGGGCCGGCCAGGCCGCCAAGATCTGCAACAACATGATCCTCGGGATTTCGATGATCGGCGTCGGCGAAGCGTTCGTCCTGGCCGAGAAGCTCGGGCTCTCCCATCAGGCGCTGTTCGACGTGGCGTCCACCTCTTCGGGCCAGTGCTGGTCTCTCACCACTTACTGCCCCGTACCGGGCCCCGTGCCCGCATCGCCCGCGAATCGCGACTACAAACCCGGCTTCGCGGCGGCGCTCATGCTCAAGGATCTCAAGCTCGCCCAGGAAGCCGCGCAGGCGACCGGTGCGGCCACGCCGCTCGGGGCCGAGGCGACCCAGCTCTATGCCTTGTTCAACGCAGCCGGCCACGGCGGCACGGATTTTTCCGGTATCATCCGGTTCCTGCGCGGAGAGCGGTGAGACAGACGCATCTTTGTCCGCAGATTTGCTACGAAGTTCACATATCTCACGGGTCGTCGGTGCCTTCCAGAAAGTACCGACGGTACGCGAGAGGGCGTAGACCGGCGGAGAGAGATGTCCGGCAGGACAGCAAACGGCCGATACGTTGCGTAAATCTCTCAGCAGAAGAAAAAAACGCAAATTTAGATTTGCTTAAGCACTCGCTAACCGGGCGGTAACAATGTCCCTGTAGAAAGGACAACAAGGCGGTCATCGCAGCCGCCCACCGCTCCGGATAAGGTCTCGCGTACCGGAGCCGTTACCATCGCCGAGTGTGTTCGCGTCGGCCATGTGTTTTTGTGGCGAAGCCGTGCTTCCCCTTCGCGGGCAAGCGCGGTTTTCGCCTTTGGCCGGTTCGGCCTACCCCAGCTTAGCTAGCTCGAGGTCGCCCTGCCAGAGCGATGGACCCTGCCGCGACCTGCCGGCGATTGATTGACCCTATTTCCGCAACGCGTGGGGCGAACTGCCGTGAGCTGGGTTCCTTCGTGTCAGTCTCAGAACCTGATGTTGAGGTTTGCATTGAAGCCTTGTTGTTGATTGTCCGATCCGAACTGGCCTTCGTAGGAAACGCCCAGGGTCGACATTCTTGACAGCTCGACGTCGAACCCTGCCTCGATGACGGCGGCGTCCCTGGCGATCGGGCTGCCAGGTTCAGGAACGGCTCGAACGAAGCCGCCGGAATGGCAAGCTTGTGCCCGGCTTCGCCGAAGGCCTGAAAGGTGCCGGCATCATATTCGGCGCTGAAGCGGTCGGCAAAACCGCCGATCGCCACCGAGCGGCCCGCCTCTATGTCGTGCCATGCATAGGCGAGGCCGGAACGCAGGGCCAGATTGCCCCATTCAGTGCCGTAGTCGAGACTGTGATTGAGGAAGAGAAGGTTATTGTTCACGCTCGAGAATGTGCCGGTAACCGCGCCCGCGCTCTCCTTCGAAATGAGCAAAAGCGGACCGTTGACGAGGGACCAGCCATCCGACGGTGCCGGCGTAAGCAGAAGGTCGAGCGTCGCCCCGCTGATATCGACATTGCCGGTGACGATCAGTTTGCCCGTCGAGGTGGGGTGCCCTCGATCTGAAAGGACATGGTTTACGTAGTCGCCGGCAATCGTCTGGGTCCCGATCGAGTTGCCGGGCGCGTGGGTGCCGCCGGCTTGGATCGTCACCGAGCCGATCGTGCCCTGTGCCGCCAAGCACACCACCGCACGATATGAGACATCGCCAACTAGGTAGTGGCTGTCGAGGTACGACGTCCGCTCCTTCTTTTCCACGTTCGTGACTATGCTATCCAAGGGGAGGTGAAACATCTTGAAAAACATTGTCGCGACCAAAATTTAGGAGCATCATAGCTTTTCGATCGAGAACTTGCCGCCACATTAGAGGCCGCGCGACTGCGGGGCCGTGCGAGTTGGCATACCGGCAGTTCGGTCCGGCCCAGAGTCAAACTGACAGTCATCGGCGAACCGGGTATTCGACCCGGCGATGCCCGCAATCTCAGGAGGTTCCAATGCACACATCCTTGGCTTGTATGATTTTGCGGAACTGCTTTTGTTTGGTCCACCGCCGTAATCGGCCAAGAGGTCAAAGGAGAGTTCTCGTCTCCGAAGACCGATGAGGAGATGATTGCCAACGCTGTGTCGGCAGCTCCGGAACAGATCGGAAAAGATGCATCGGTGATCGCCTTCGATGCGAATGGAAAGGTGCGGACACTTCGGAAGGGCACGAACAACTTTACCTGCATTCCAGACGATCCAAACAACCCGGCAAACGATCCGAACTGCGTAGACGCAAACGGCCTGGAGTTCATTATGGCGTGGGTGAATAGGAGTGAGCCGCCAAAGGGCAAGGTGGGCTTCGGATACATGCTCCAAGGAGGCACTACGCCCAGCAATGTAGACCCTTTCGCAACGAAGCCGCCGGAGGGAATGAAGTGGATGCAGGAGCCACCTCACGTTATGGTTCTCAATTACGGGGGAGAAGAAGCAATTAAGGACTATCCAAGACCCGGCGAGATGGCGGACATGACACGGCCCTGGGTGATGTGGGCCGGGAGCCCTTACGAGCATCTCATGATCCCGGTCGGCGGCGCTCAATAAGTTCAAGGCCGCCATTTTTTGGGAGGCAATCTTTAGCACATGCCGAGCACCAGCTTGGAAGAGCTGCTCTCATTGTACTGACAGGCTTTACCGTGGGTCCGACCATTGCTCATTGAGGAGCGCACGGCATCATTGCCGCGCGCATGGAGGCGATGAAGACCTTGCAGGAAAACGGTTGCCTCAGTCGGTTGGCGATCTGCCCGAGTCGGGTCGTCATCATCTCGAAGCTTCCGCTCGTCGGCAGCAAACCCTTCGCACAAACGAGCTTCCATATGACGCTGCCTATTTGTGTCGATCGACGCTCGCACCACCCGAAGCCCGTACGTGGCCGATTGGCGGAAGCGAGGTGCTTGGACGTGACGTAGATGGGTAACCGTGTCGCCTACAAAGGCGGATCGTCACTTGACCCTGTCAGATGGGCCGAGGGGACGGGCGTCAGCCTTCCTGACCCAGAGTGGTGGTTCTTGCTGCCGCAGACCGCAGAAGTTAGCAACGAAGTCATCCAGCTTCGTTGTCCGTCCATGCACACCGTCCCTTCAGCCGCGGCCGAAAAGTCTGGACCGATGGGCTACGACCTTCCCTTATAAACGCAACAACGCAGCTCGTAGCGGTCGGATGCGCCTTGCCCATCGTGGTTCGCCCTCAGCCGCAACGAATCGTCAAAAATCATGATCCACATCACGCTTTAGGCCTTCGGCTCGAACTGCCTATCGACCGGCGGGCGCAGGCCGTTGGCCAGCCGGTTCGTCTGGTTCGCCATCCCCACCACCGCGAGAAGTTCCATGAGCTGGGCCTCGCTGAGCCCGTTCGCTCTTGCGGCAGCCGTGTGCGAGTAGGTGCAATACTGGCAGCCATTCGTCGCCGACACCGCGATATAGATCATTTCCTTGACGAGCGGATCGAGCTCCCCCGGCGCCATCACCTGCTTCAGATCCTCCCAGGTGCGTTTCAGCAAGGCCGGATCATGCGCGAGGACTTTCCAGAAATTATTGATCCAATCGCTTTTTCGCGTCTGCATGATGTCGTCATAGACGGCGCGGACATCATCGCCCGCCATCTCATACTCCACCAGGGGAACGATAGGCTTACCTGTCATGGAAACCCTCCAGAAGAGAACTGCAGGACGCGTGCGCGCCCTGCCCTTTGGCATCAGAACTGCCGGGCGAGATCGTCCTTGGCCAGGTCGAGCGCCTTGCGAATGCGCTCGCAGGCCATGTCGATGGTGTCGCGCGTCCAGATCAGCGGCGGCGACATGATCATGGTGTCGCCGGTTGCCCTCAGCATCATGCCGTTGGCGATCGCATGGTCGCGCACGACCACCGCCGCGCTGCCCTCCGGCTCGAAACGCTGCTTCGTCGCCTTGTCCCTGACGATCTCGATCGCCCCCATCAGGCCGATGGAACGCACCTCGCCCACGAGATCATGGTCTGCAATGCGTTCCCTGAGCGCCTGCGCGAAATAGGGGCCGGTATCGTTCTTCACGCGCTCGACGAGCCCTTCGCGCTCGATGATCTCCAGGTTCCGCAGGCCCACTGCGCAGGCCACCGGATGTCCCGAATAGGTGTAGCCGTGATAGAACTCGCCGCCTTTCTCGATGATTGTCGAGGCGATGCGGTCGCCGACGAGCAGCGCCGACAATGGCTGATAACCGGATGTCAGCGCCTTCGCGGTGGTGATTGTGTCCGGCTCGACATCGAAGGTTTGCGCTGCGAACCACGAGCCGGTGCGGCCGTAGCCGGTGATCACCTCGTCGAGCATCAACAGCACGTCGTATTTGCGGCAGATGCGCTGGATCTCCGGCCAGTAGCTTGCCGGCGGGATCTTCACGCCGCCCGCTCCCATGACCGGCTCGCCGATGAAGGCCGCGACGTTCTCTGGTCCAGCCTCCACGATCGCATCCTCCACGGCCTTTGCCGCGCGCAGGCCGAAATCATGATCGCTTTCGCCGGGAAGCGCCAATTCATAGGAATAGGGCATCATCACATGGACGATGTTGGGCACGGCGCCCCCAAGCTGGCCGTGCATGCCTTCCATGCCGCCCAGCGAGGCGCCCCCGACGGTCGAGCCGTGATAGGCCATGTTGCGCGAGATGATCCGGTTCTTCTGCGGCTTTCCTTCGAGCGCCCAGTAATGACGCACCAGGCGAAGGGCCGTATCGTTGGCTTCTGAGCCGGACGAGCCGTAGAAGACCTGGTTGAGATTGGCAGGCGCGAGCGCTGCGATCTTGCCGGCGAGCAGCACCGGTGTGGGCGTGGAGCATCGGAAGAACGAATTGTAGTACGGCAATTCCTTCATCTGCTCGTAGGCCACCTCGGCGAGCTCGGTACGGCCGTAACCGACATTGACGCACCACAGGCCGGCCATTCCGTCGAGGATCTCGTTTCCTTCCGAATCGTAGATGAACGGCCCGTCGGCGCGGGTGATCATGCGCGATCCCGCGCCGCGGAGATCCTTGTGGTCGGTGAATGGATGGAGATGATGCGCGGCGTCCACCGCCTGCAGCTGCTTCAGCGAAAAATTCCGATAGGTCATGGACTTCGTCTCTTCTGTTGAATCGATCCGGCAAGCAGCCGGGCTGAATTCACAGGTCAAGGACGGGTGGCGAATAGCCGATGCGCGCGCACAGGCGCAAAAGCTCGGCGTGCCGTGTGCGTGGCGAAGGCGTCACGGCAATGTCGAGATGGCTAGGTTGGGCGTCGAAGGCGCGCATGAGCCCACGATAGCCGAGAGCGACGGCAGGCTTCAAGCACTGGTGGCGTATCATTGCCGTGGCCGGGCCGGCGGCAGCCTCCTTTCCGGGACGGCCGCTTCATCAGACTTTGCCTGGTGACCGGCGCAAGTACAATAGCCCGGCCAGGACCAGGCAGAGAGCGCCGAGGGTCAGCGGCAGACCCTGAATTCCGACGGCATCCATGACGCCCCCTGCAAGCGGCGGGCCGGCTATGCCGCCGATGCCCCAGAACAGGGCAAAGGCCGCGTTGCCGGCAATCACCATCGGTCCTGAAAACCGGCCGCCCAATTCGATCAGCGCCATCGTGTAGATGCCGAACGACACGGCACCGAGAACAAATGCGAGAGGCCAGATCAGCAGGGTGGAGAACAGAGCCGGCAGCAATGCGCACCCGCCTGCGGAGGCCATTGCGCACAGCAAGAGACCCTTCGATGGACCGATGCGTTCGGCGAGCATTCCGAGCGGAACCTGCAACGCGATGTTGCCCGCAACCAGCACGGCGAGCAACGCGGATGTCGTCGTCTCCGAACTGCCGTAGCCGCGTGCGTAGATCGATGTGAGGGAAAGGGTGGACTGCTCGAATGCGGCGGCAACCAGCACAGCGAAAAGCAGAAGTCGGGCGAGCGGCATGAAATGGATGACGGAAGGCTGCTCTTCGCCATCGTCGAATTTGGGCAACCGCCGCAGGACGAGGACAAGGCAAAGCGCGCAACCGCCGAAAGCGGCGATGCCGACCAGGAAGGGCATCCATCCTTCGCTGCCCACGATCGCCAGCGTCAACGGACCGCCCGCGAAGCCGGCCGAGACCACCGAGGTATAGACGCCCATGATCCGCCCCCGCGTGGCGGGCCGCGTAAGCATGATCAGCCAGGTCTCGCTGATCACGTAGAGCGGGTTGATCGAGAAGCCGAGCAGGAAACGCAGCGGAAACCAGAGCCACACATCCTGCGTCCAGCCGATCAGCGCCAGGAATGTCGCGCCCAGCCCGGCGCAGATCAATGCCAGCCGGCCTGCTCCGACAGCCCGCGTCAGCGGCGGAATGATCGGTGCCGACAGGATGAAGCCGAGCGGCGTCATCGCCGCGGAAAAACCGATCAGGCTGGACGAGGTACCCTGCCCCTGCAGGATGAAGGACAACAGCGGATAAGTCAGCCCCTGCGCGATCGCGAACACCGCAACCGTCGCAATCACGCCGGCGATCACGGCCCATGACATTTTCGGAGGCATGCCCGACTCTCAGACGTTCCAACCCAACCGTCCGTCTTGCGGACCGGCAGACACGCCAGCATGCCATCGATCGCGGCGACGTCATTGAGACACGCGCGCTATTTCACGCTTCCAGCGGAGGCGCTGACGGCCTGGCCCTCGCGCGAGACCAATGCCAGCAGCCTTTCCGCATCGGCCGGCGCGGCACTCTTGACGTCATTGTCGAAGAAGCACCAGACCTCTCGCTTCTGTCGCCTCCACTTTGCCATGGACCGAGCCCAGTCCTCCAGCATGTCGTCGCTGTAGCTGCCGTGGTACCGGCCGGATGGTCCGTGGTTGCGAACGTATACCCAACTGGCCGTCACTTCCCGGGGAGCCGGAGCGGCTGCGTGATCGGAGATGCAAAGCGCTGCATCGTTTTCTCGAAGCAAGTCGAAGATCGACGGATCGTACCAGCTCTCATGCCGGAACTCGAAGGTATAGCGGCGCGAAGGCGGAAGCCGCGAAACGAAGGCGGCCAGACGCTCCCTGTCGACTTTCATGCGCGGATGCAGTTGGAAAAGCACGGGGCCGAGCTTGTCACCGAGCAGGGAAAGCCTGTCGTCGAGCAATTGAAGGGAATGATCGTCGACCACGAGGCGTCGCCAATGCGTGATGAAGCGCGACGCCTTCCAGGCAAACCGGAAGTCAGACGGCGTCGATGTGGCCCAGTTCCGGACGGCCTCAGGCGTGGGGGTTCGATAGAATGGCGCGTTGAGCTCCGCTGCGTCGAAGCGCGACGCATAGAAGTCCAGCGCGTTCTTCTTTGGCAGATCGCTCGGATAGAACGGCCCCCACCAGTCCGAATAGTGCCATCCCGAGGTTCCCACCCACAGCTTTCCAGAGCTTGCGGAAGTCCCGGAGGATGATCGCGAAACAGTCATTGCCAACATTGTCCCTGTGACGTCACTCAAACGCCTGGGGAGACAGTTGGTTACCGACAGAAGCTCCGCATTCGGCCATGTCGTTTCCCCTACGCTAATGGTCGTCGCATCCGTACCGGCAGCATATCGCGCGGTCCAATATGCGGCCGACACTGCCCAGAAGGACCATTCGCATGACCGCCGCGCTCAATCCCGCCGAACCGGCCCACAGCTCCGATCGCCATCGCCGGGGCGGGCGCGCCGGCAAGCGCGCCGGAAGCCTGGGGCATTTCGAACAGCCGCCTTTTCGCCAGTTCAAGATCCCCTACCCGCCAACGAAGCTCATCTCCGACGACGAACTGGAATCGATCCATCTCGCCTCGTTGCGCGTGCTGAAGGAGATCGGGGTCGATGTCCTGCACGAAGAGGCCCGGCGCATCATGAAGTCGCATGGCGCCGATGTGCGAGAAGGCAGCCTGCGCGTCCGCTTCGACGCCGACATGATCATGGAACTCATCGCGCACTGCCCGCCGGAGTTCACGCTGCACGCCCGCAACCCCGCCCACAATGTCCGCTTCGGCGGCAACAACCTGGTCTTTGCCCAGATGGCTTCCGCCCCCAACTGCTCCGATGTCGACCGGGGACGACGCCCGGGCAACCAGCAGGACTATCGGAACTTCCTGCGGCTGGCGCAGATGCACAATATCCTGCAGGCGACCGGCGGCTATCCCGTCGAGCCGATCGACATCCATCCCTCGATCCGGCACCTGGAATGCATCCGGGATCTGGCGACACTCACCGACAAGGTCTTCCACATCTATTCGCTGGGGCGCGAGCGCAATGTCGACGGGATCGAGATCACCCGCATCGCGCGCGGCGTCTCCCACGAGCAGCTCATGAACGAGCCCTCGGTCTACACCATCATCAACACCAACTCGCCCCTCAAGCTCGACATCCCCATGATGGAAGGCATCATCCAGATGTCGTCGATGGGCCAGGTGGTGGTGGTGACGCCTTTCACCCTTTCCGGAGCCATGGCGCCCGTCACCATCGCCGGGGCGCTGGTGCAGCAGAACGCCGAGGCGCTCGCCGGCCTCGCCTTCACGCAGATGGTGAGGAAAGGAGCACCGGTCGGCTATGGCGGCTTCACGTCCAATGTCGACATGAAGTCGGGCGCGCCCGCCTTCGGCACGCCGGAATACATGAAGGCGCAGCTCGTCGGCGGCCAGCTGGCGCGGCGCTACAACATTCCCTACCGCACCTCCAATGTCTGCGCTGCCAACGCCGTGGATGCCCAGGCGGCGTATGAAAGCGTGTTCTCCCTTTGGGGCGCCATCCAAGGCGGGGCGAATTTCATCCTGCACGGAGCCGGTTGGCTGGAGGGCGGCCTGCGCTGTTCTTACGAGAAAACGGTCCTCGATATCGACCTTCTCCAGATGGTGGCGGAATTCCTGACCCCGCTCGACCTTTCAGACGATGCGCTCGCGGTGGAAGCCATCCGCGAGGTCGGCCCCGGCGGCCACTTCTTCGGCACGCCGCACACCCAGTCCCGCTACAAGAGCGCCTTCTACGCGCCGATCATCTCCGATTGGCGTAATTTCGAGACATGGACGGAAGCCGGCTCCCCGACCGCGATCGAACGCGCCAACCGCATCTGGAAGGAACGCCTGGCGACCTACGAAGAGCCATACATGGACCCAGCGATCCGCGAGGAACTCGACGCCTTCGTCGAAAAACGCAAGGCCGAGGGCGGCGCGCCGACGGATTTCTAGGTTCATGACGCGTATTCGACCCCTTCTCCGTCTCGGCTTCGCCGAGCCGCCTCTCCCCCGATCGACGGGGGAAAGGAATCGCCGGCCGCGCGCTCGACGCCCTTCCTCTTCCCCACCAAGTGGGGGAGAGGTGGCTCGGCGAAGCCGAGACGGAGAGGGGGTGGCTTCCCCTCCCTCCACCGGTCGTTGGATCATGGCCAACCCGATGGAACGCAGCCGCCGAAAACCCCGTACGATCCAGCGGAGCCGCTCACTTCGCCAAGCCGGCAATGAGGCGGAGGCGCTGTTGTGGCTGGACCGGAAAGCGAGACGACTCGGCGGTTACAGGTTTGTCCGGCAGTTTCCCATTTGCCCGTATTTCGCTGACTTCCTGTGTCGCACCGAACGGCTGGCCGTGGAGATCGACGGAGGTCACCATGAGGGCTCGAGCTATGATCGTCGCCGCGATGAGTTCATGCGGCAGCACGGCTTTTCTGTTCTGAGATACTGGGACATCGACACAGCGGACGTCGGTCTGCGAAACGATACTTGCTGCGCTGGATGGCCGTCTCTCCAGCGACATGACCGCCCGAGACATCCGTTTCGTATACGCGCCCGATCATTTCTCTAATCCTGATTCAACACACGCGGAACCGGAACCAACACCATGAAATCCCATGCGAAAGCGGTTGTCATCGGCGGCGGGGTCGTCGGCTGCTCGGTGCTGTATCATCTTGCTCGTGCCGGCTGGACCGACATCGTGCTCATCGAGCGGTCGGAGCTGACCTCGGGTTCCTCCTGGCATGCGGCAGGCGGGTTCCACACGCTGAACGGAGATCCGAACGTGGCCAAGCTGCAGGCTTATACGGTGCAGCTCTACAAGGAACTGGAGGAACTCTCGGGCCAGTCCTGCTCCCTGCATCTAACCGGCGGCATCATGATGGCGGATACGCCCGAGCGCATGGACTTCCTGCGGCTGGCCCATGCCAAGGGCCGCTATCTCGGCATGGATACCGAGCTCATCACGCCGTCCGAAGCCAAGGCGATGTTCCCCCTGATGGACGAGACGAACTTCGTCGGAGCCATGTGGGACCCGGTCGAGGGCCACCTCGATCCGTCTGGCACGACCCATGCCTATGCCAAGGCCGCCCAGAAGCTTGGTGCCGAGATCGTGCTGCGCAACCGCGTCGTCGAACTCACCCAAGCCCCGGACGGCACCTGGAACGTCATCACCGAGAAAGGCACGGTGAAGTCCGAACACGTCGTGAACTGCGGAGGCCTGTGGGCTCGCGAGGTCGGCCGCATGGTGGGGGTCGAACTGCCGCTGCTGGCCATGGAGCACATGTACCTTCTCACCGAGCCGATGAAGGAGGTCGAGGAGTTCAACAAGGCGACCGGGCGCGAGATGGTGGGCGTGCTCGACTTCAAGGGCGAGATCTATACCCGCCAGGAGCGCAACGGCGTCCTGCTCGGAACCTATGAAAAGGCGTGCAAGCCATGGTCACCGGTCAACACGCCCTGGGATTTCGGCCATGAACTGCTGATCCCCGATCTCGATCGCATCACCCCATCCCTCGAGGTCGGCTTCAAGCATTTTCCCGGCATCGAGAAGGCCGGCATCAAGCAGATCATCAACGGCCCGTTCACCTTCGCGCCGGACGGCAACCCGCTGGTCGGCCCGGTCCAGGGTCTCACGAATTTCTGGTGCGCCTGCGCGGTCATGGCAGGTTTCTCGCAGGGCGGCGGCGTCGGCCTGGCGCTGTCAAATTGGATGGTCCATGGCGATCCCGGCTTCGACGTGTGGGGAATGGACGTCGCCCGTTTCGGAGAATGGGCGACGTTGCGCTACACCAATGCGAAGGTGCGCGAGAACTACTCGCGCCGCTTCTCAATCCGCTTTCCGAACGAGGAGTTGCCGGCCGCGCGCCCTGCCCAGACAACGCCGCTCTACGACACGATGATGGCGCAGAATGCCGTCATGGGCGACAGCTGGGGCCTCGAGACGCCGCTTTGGTTCGCGCCGGTTGGCACCGAGCCCCGGGATATCGTCTCCTATCACCGCTCCAATGACTTCGAGCATGTCGGCAACGAAGTGCGCGCAACGCGCGAGCGCGTGGGCGTCACCGAGATCGCCAACTTCGCCAAATACGAGGTCGCCGGACCGGGCGCCGAGGCTTTCCTCAACCGGCTTATGACCAACCGCATGCCAAGGAAGGGCCGCATCGTTCTCACCCCGATGCTCAACGAGCTCGGCAAGCTCATCGGCGACTTCACGATCGCCAATACCGGCGGCAGGAACGGTGACGACAAATTCATGATCTGGGGGTCGTCGGCTGCCCAGAAGTACCACATGCGCTGGTTCGAGAAGCACCTGCCAAAAGACGGTTCGGTGCGCATCCATCGTTTCGACCAGACCTTGGTCGGCCTGTCGATCGCAGGCCCCAAAAGCCAGGCGCTGTTGCAGAAGCTCGTCGACGAAGACGCCTCGACGACGGCCTTCAGGTTCATGGATTTCCGCGAGATGGCAGTCGCAGGAGCCCCCTGCATGGTGAACCGCATCACCTATACCGGCGATCTCGGCTACGAGATCTGGATGGAGCCTGCCTATCAGCGGCTCGTCTATCGGGCAATCAAGGAGGCTGGCCAAGAATTCGGCATCGTCGATTTTGGCATGCGCGCGCTTCTGTCGATGCGGCTGGAAAAGAACTTCCCGACCTGGTTCCGCGAGTTGCGCCCGATCTACGGACCGTTCGAGGGCTCGATGGATCGCTTCGTTCGATTGGAAAAGAACGACTTCATCGGCCGCGAGGCAGCCGCCCGCGAAAAGGCCGAAGGCCCGAAGCTGCGCCGGGTGTCTCTGATCGTCGACGCCGGCGACGCCGATGTCATGGGTGACGAGCCGATCTGGGCGAAGGTCGGAGACCGTGATTTCGGCACGGTCGCGAAGCCGCATGGTTACGGGGCTCCTCGCTTCGACGCGACCGGCAAGGAGGTTCGCGGGTCTGCCGCCGCGAGCGGGGCATCCGGTGTGCGCGGCATAACGGATGGCGAGTGGCGCGTGGTCGGCTGGGTCACCTCGGGCGGTTATGCGCACTACGTCCGCAAATCGCTGGCGCAAGGCTATATCCCCGCCGCCCTGGCCGAAGACGAGAGCGAGGGGCTGTTCGAGATCGAGATCCTGGGCCAGCGCCGCGCGGCGCGGATCAACACTCAGCCCCTGTTCGATCCCGCCGGCGAGAAGATGCGGTCGTGATCGGGACCGAACCTAGACTGCGCGAAGACGCTGGCGGTCTTCCCTAACGCGTGCTCAGTTTATGTCAGGGACATTGTCTGGGTGGGTTGCCCACCCGTAACGGAATGGATCCTCGGATCAGCTCGCCCGCTGGCGCGGGCTCCCGTCCGAGGATGACGAGTGCGTTGAAGGCCTGTTCCAAATCGCCAACGTTGGCGATTGGCATCGACATAGAAGGTTCGTCATCCTCGGGCCGGCGCCGAGCGAAGCGACGGCGTCGTGACCCGAGGATCCATTCCGTTCCGTTTGGGCAGCCCACCCAACGGTGCAGAACGAAGTGGCCATCCGATTCTATCGGACCGCCCGCGATGTGTGAATCCGAATAGACGGAACTGCGGAGAGAGCCGACGGCCGCATCGTTTTCGCCACGGGCGCTTCATCCCCGGCTGAGAATATCCCTCAGAACAGCCACGACTTCCCCTCGCGTCTTCTTCGAAGTGATGAACGGCAGTCCCTTGCGCTTTGCCGTCCAACCGGCGGGCGCGACGTCAGCCGCCTCCGGCTTATAGAGCTGCGCCAGTCTCCAGCTCCGGCAGTCGATCGCGCAGACATCCGCCTTGCCCTGGGCGACTGCGGCGATGGATGCGCGGTGTGCGCCCGTGGCGATGCGTTCTGAAAATATATCGAGGCTCTCGCCAAGAGCCTCCAGATCGCGGGCGAGAGCTATGATGCCGGACATCGAGTCGAGGCTGTTATAGGCAAGTCGTTTGCCGCGGATGCGGTCGAGCGGGATGAGAGGAGAGTCGTCGAAGGGCGCGGCCACTCCATGCGCGCTCTTCGCACTCCGCCGCATCAATATTGCGCTGGAATAAAGCCCCCCGCGGCCGCCTTCGTATCCGTCATAGCTTGGCTGGCCAACGACGATCACGTGGCTTGCGAGCCCCAGTTCCATCGGCCCCCAGCAGGTCTGCGCAAGGAGCAATTCGGGATGCAGCCATAGCGCATGGAGGTCCAGCTCATCCGGTGGCAGCGTCGCCGGATCAGGGGCAAGGATCGTGCCCGCGCCATCGCGGATACCGCCTGGAACCGGGGGCAGATCGGCGTTGCGAAGGGAGCGCCGCTCCGGTGCGTCAAAGCCGGCTTCTCGAATGAGCCCGCGCAACCGCGCCCATTCGTCGTCTGTCTCGCCACGCGTCTCGTGCCAGTCATACATGGGCAAGGCAGCGATATGTCCAGTCATGGCCGGATATCAATCACAGCGTTTGGGCATTGCAAAGACGGTACGTGAGTGCGTTCATTCCTTGGGCGGTTCGGCTGGAACCGGGGTCGTGCCCAGCCCGCTCACATTGCGCGCCCTCACCCGTGGACGGAAGGCGCGTCCCGGCTCGGGCACGCGGCGGAGAACAGGATGGACCACCGGCTCCTTGGGCGTGAACGCGTATCGTTTGAGGAGCGCGAGATAGCCTGGCACGACATAGCCGTTGTTGCCCCGTATCCATTCTTCACGCTGCGCGCGGAAGAGTCCGGGTAGTTCGTACCAAGCTACCGTCGGTCTCTTGTGGTGCACGAAGTGCAGGTTGTTGTTGAGGAACAGGAGCGACAAGGGCGAGTTTTCGACGATGATGGTCCGTCCCCCCGGATGCTCGGACCACTGATGCTCGGCGTAAGTGCGGATCGAAATGATCGATTGGCCGATCCAGGTTGGGACGAGGATGTAGAGCCAGAACGGCATGCCGAAGCCATAGACGACGATCGGGACGATCGCGGCCATACCGATCGCATGGAGGAGCCAAGCCCGACGCACGGCGGCATCGCCTTCGGACGCGAGCTTCGCCTCGCTGATGAAGAAGCCGATGCTGGAAAGCCACGGGCCGAGGATGAGACGCCCCACCATGGTGTTGTTGATCCTGAGGAGCCGTTTCATCGGTCCCGGCAGTTCTTCATGCTGCCAAAGCGCCTTATAGTAGCTCTCCGGATCATCGAGGGGATCCGTCAACCGCTCGTCCGCATGATGGCGCAAATGCATCCATTTGAAGCGCCGATATGGCCAGACGAGGCCGATCGGAAGGAAGACGAACGCCTCGTTGACGACCGCATTGCGGGTGGGGTGGCCATGCAGCACCTCATGCATCAGCGACGATTGCAGAGCCAGGGTCAATGACAGAATGGCAAGGGCGAGGAGCGGATAGTCAGGCCAGAGGAAGAAACCAGCCCCTGCCCAGATGCTGTAGCAGCCGGCGGCCAGCAACACAGTGGGCCATTCGATCGTCTTCTTTTCTCGCCTGCCGTCAGCCGTCATTCCCGAACCGATCGCCCCCCAGGAATCCCCATTCCTGACAGCATGGTGTCAGGAGACCCTTGATGACAGCAATGAGACAATGCGCAGTAAGTGTTGATATTGCGCTGCTTCGGCTTCAGTTGTTGCGCATTGACATCATCAGACGAGATTATTCAGCTCGTCACGGCAGGAATCTGCAATGATGCTGAAAGATCATCCTGAGGGTACAAAGGAACGCCCATGGATAAGCGCGATTTGTCCAGCATCTTCCGGGAGCGGTTGAAAACGATTCTGCAGCGCTCGGGAGCAAACCAGTCCGCCTTCGCCTCTGGCGTCGGCATCGACCGCTCGGCGCTCTCCCAGCTTCTCTCAGGCGCCTCGACCCGGCTGCCGCGCGCCGAAACGCTGCTCAATATCGCGTCCCACCACAAGGTCTCGCTGGACTGGCTCTTGGGCCTCAGCCAGGACGAGGGCCTGACCGGCGAGATACGCGAAAGCCTGGAGATCGAGGAGGCCGCCGGCGGTTTCGACCGCACGCTCCTCGCGACATGGCATGCCGAGGCGGCGGGCACCAAGATCCGCTACGTGCCGGCCGGTTTCCCCGATCTCCTGCGCACAGATGCGCTGATCGAATACGAGGCCGGCATCTCCAACAAGAACCCCGAGGCGCAACTGGGCGAAACCCAATACCGGATCGACTACAGCCGCCGTCCGGAAACAGACATGGAAGTCTGCATGCCGCGCCACACGCTGGAGATCTTCGCCCGAGGCCTCGGAATCTGGGATCGTTTCCCGCCTCGGGCCCGCGCCGAGCAACTCGATCACATGGCCCACCTGCTCGACGACCTCTATCCCAGCTTTCGCCTCTACCTCTATGACGGACGGATGCGCTACTCGATCCCCTACACGATCTTCGGTTCCCTGCGGGCCGCGATCTACGTCGGCGACATGTATCTCGTGCTCAACGCCACCCAGCCCGTGCGCACCCTGACACGGCATTTCGACAATCTGATCCGCGCCGCTGACGTCAACGCCCACGAGGCCGCCTCGTTCACGGCTTCGCTCCGCCGGCTCTAGGGAGCGGCGCGTCCCTGAGCAGAGGTAAGCAACACGGCAGGTGAAACCGAGCCTACAACGCTTTTTTGAACCCCAGATGGCTCGCGGCAAAGCCGAGTTCCTCATAGAATCGGTGCGCGTCCGGCCGCGCCTTGTCCGTCGTCAGTTGAACAAGGCTACAACCGCGAGTGCGGCATTGCTCGAACGCCCATTCGAACATCTGCTTCCCGATGCCTTCGCCGCGATGTTCCCGGGCGATTCGAACAGCTTCGATCTGCCCTCGCCAGGTGCCCTTTCTCGATATCCCAGGAATAAAGGTGATCTGAAGCGTTCCGATCACCCTTTCTCGGTTAGTGACGACCGCCAGCAACTGGTTGGGATCGGTGTCGATCGCCGAGAATGCCTCCCTATATGATCGCGAAAGCGGAACGCTCGCATCTTCTCTCTTTGCGCCGAGAGGATCGTCGGCAAGGAGCGCGACGATGGCAGGCAAGTCAGACGCTTGTGCACGGCGAAACTGAAGTTCGATCATGGCGCGCAGTCATAGGAACGATGCCGGATGACGGCAAGGGTTGGTAAAGGCATGCCGGCTCTCCGACGGTTCCCGGGACAAGGACCGATGCTGCGCCGCCGACGAAACCATCGACTTGCGGCCGACATTAAATAGATATAAGCATTTCTTTATATCTTTATCTCCCTCTAGCGAGATTTGTCCGATGTCCAGTCCGATCGACGCCCTCCTCGCCGAAAGAGGCGTGCTCCTGGCCGATGGCGCGACCGGCACCAATCTCTTCGCGATGGGACTGGCGTCGGGAGAGGCGCCGGAGCTATGGAACGAGACGGCGCCCGAGAAGATCTCGGCGCTGCATCAGGGCTTCGTCGATGCCGGCGCCGACATCATCCTCACCAACTCTTTCGGCGGTACGCGCCACCGGCTGAAGCTCCACCACGCGCAGGACCGTGTCCATTCCCTCAACAAGCGCGCCGCCGAGATCGCACGCGCGGTCGCCGACGAGGCTGGCCGCAAGGTCATCGTGGCGGGCTCTGTCGGCCCCACGGGAGAATTGCTCGTTCCGCTCGGCGCGCTCACCTACCAAGAGGCCGTGGAAGCCTTCGCCGAACAGATCGAAGGCTTGAAGGCGGGCGGGGCCGAGGTCGCCTGGATCGAGACCATGTCGGCGCCCGAGGAGATCCGCGCCGCCGCGGAGGCCGCCATCCGTGTCGGGCTGCCCTATACCTATACCGGTTCCTTCGACACTGCCGGGCGTACCATGATGGGCCTGCTTCCCCGGGACATCCATGGCGTCGCCGACGGGCTCGCAGTCGCTCCGCTGGCCGTGGGCGCCAATTGCGGGGTCGGAGCGGCCGACATCCTTGCGTCGCTGCTCGACATGACCGAGGCGAAGCCGGACGCGACGGTGATCGTGAAGGGCAATTGCGGCATCCCGGAATTTCGCGGCTCGGAAATCCATTATTCCGGCACGCCGGAACTGATGTCCGATTATGTCCGCCTTGCGGTCGATGGCGGCGCCAGGATCGTCGGCGGCTGCTGCGGCACGTCCTTCGCCCACCTTGCCGCGATGCGCCAGGCGCTCGACACGCACAGCAAGGAGAGCCGCCCTACCCTGGACACGATCGTCGAGCGAATCGGCCCGTTTCGCAACAAGACAGCCGGTTCGAGCGCCGCTGCCGGTGAAGGGCGGCGGGAACGGCGCCGGACCCGCGCCTGACTTTTGGAAGCTTTCCGGCGTAGCGGGTGCCGGATGGGATCCCGCATCACGCCACCCTCGGCGGCTCGACATCGGCCCGAGGATGAGGAAGATTCAATGTCGATGCCAACCTTGAAAGCTGGCGATTGGCGCGGACTCCAATGCAGTTCGTCATCCTCGGACGGGAGCCCGCGCCAGCGGGCGAGCTGATCCGAGGATCCTGTGTGTTTCAATTGTGGTAGATCGGGATCGGGAAGGAGGCCGTCGGGATCCTGGTCGCTTCGATCGAAACAGACCGCGGAATG